>Ga0131853_10018382_pt1 | contig 12716 bp, 14 predicted proteins | sample TergutLab28metaG_FD_92764 | JGI IMG/M metagenome (GOLD analysis project Ga0131853, IMG submission 92764) | Labiotermes labralis P1 segment gut microbial communities from Petit-Saut dam, French Guiana - Lab288 P1 (version 2) (version 2) | ecosystem: Host-associated > Arthropoda: Insects >...
GTGCATACCTAGACTCTCTTTCGCCGAGATTTGGATATTATGTTTAATGTTCCCCCAAATCCTATTTACATCCTCGTTCTCGTTTAAGGTCTCCAAAGCTGCAAACCTATTTGTAATTTCAATTTGATACTGTTTCCTAACCTCCAGCTCATTTAGCTTACTCAGGTTAAATCTGTGCCTGTCTAACCTCTGGGTCGCCTGCTTGCCTACTGCTAATCTTTCCCTAACCTTTGCAATGACCAGGTAATGATCTGTATCACACTCAGCTCCCCTGAAACTTCGCACATCCAGTAAACTAGATTGCCACCTCCTATCTATTCCTTCTGTGTACACCTCACCCAATATGATCAGGGTCATCAAAACAAGAAGGATGAGAGTGGCGCGGCGTGCGGCGTGCATGGGGCAGAAGGTAGATGTTGCGGGGCTTCGGTTGCTATACGCGAAGGAAAGAGTTCAATTGAGAGACCTAGGATTATATAAAATTAATCCTAAAGAAATAGGTTGGGAGGGTACGGACTGGATTCATCAGGTGGTGCATATGGCGGTCCTTTGAAAGCACAGTAGTGAGCCCTCAGTGACTATAAATGCAGGGAAATTGCCAGTTAGCTGATGACCTTCTGGCGTATCAAGAATTGCTCAGATATATAGAGCTGTTTTCTCAAAAGTATAAAACTTTGCGGAGATCGGATGAATTCAGTAACTAACACTGTTAAATAATCTAAAATCAGTCCCTGTATATGTAATTGATACTGTATCAAAGAAATAAATATTTAACGTTACAAGTACGTGTGATGTTTCGTAACGCTGTAACTGTGTGTATTGATTACAAGTCGATCATAATCTTTTGCTTGCGTATGGTACGGTACAATTTTTAAATTTGATTATTCTACGGCGGGAAATACCAAGCACATTATACAAGTAAGTTCGAAGAATTATGATATATTTTTCAGTCTAATATTACTCAACAGTCTGTTTTATAACAGGCACATTTGGAAGGTGAACTCAGCCTAATTCCCGCGGATATGTCGGTCTACACCTAGGGATGTCCATTTGACGCATAATTTTTCACACTGTTTTGTATATTGCGTAATATGTCTTTCATTAGTCAACTAAACAGAAAAAAGGAACAAATTACGTAATCAGGGAATTCGACCATGCACAGAACAGTACAGCACAATCCAGTATGTGGATGGATGTGCACAACGTAGTGAGTCATAAAACAGGGTACCCTAAACTGCATAACGTAACTCATTTGTCGATTCGACATAGAATGCATTACGAGATGACTGTTTCAGAGGACTGCATAACTTAACGCAATTTACACATGCATAAGGGGACCGCGGTAGCACAGTGGTTAAGGTGCTGTGCTACAAATCGGAAGGTCGCTGGTTCGATCCCAGCTGGTGTCATTGGATTTTTCATTGACATAAAATCCCTTCGATCGCACTATGGCCCTGGGGTCGACTCAGCCTCTAACAGAAATGAGTACCAGAAGTATTTCCTGGGGGCAAAGGCGGCCGGTGCGTAAGGCTGACAACGTACCACCATCCTGTGCCGTTGTCACGAAATCTAGGAGCATTAACTTCCTCGAACCGTCTGGGCCTGTCAGGCCTGTAATGGGACTGCTTAACTTTTTACACATGCATAAAGCACACTCTTCTTCATCAGGCTCCATGAACTACTCGATCTTCATTACTTATGGACATTGCTGATCTACATATGCAATGAGCTGGCAATCCATAACCTGGTGGTAACAGTCACAGACCATAATAACCGAATAACTACCTGATAAGGGATCCAGTTATATTTCGAGTAATTTAAGCATACAAATCGTTCAGCTGCAGAGATGTACCCAGAGAATATGTTCGAATTGTAACGGACCCACCATGTAGTTAATGATGGCTCTTTCTTCTGTCATTGAGCCCTGTGAACAAACAGTAGCTTTTTCAACATCCGAAAGTTTTCTAATTCGTGTAACACTGGGATTAAAAATACATTTATTTGTGCGATGTGACGCTAAGGATCATGGGATAAATTTGGCCATCCGTGTTTCAGGTATTGTTCGCGTTGAATTCTTTCTTTTTGCTAGCACGAACGGTGAAGATTGCTTGCTGTCCGTGGTAGTTACCTGCAGCCTTATGTAAGTCTCTTGATTCTTCCAAGTGGCCAATGGCTAGGGAAAAGCCCTTCTTTTTTATGACATCATACATAAATACTTCAGTTACAGTTTTGTCAGAAACACGTGTCCATTGTACTACAGAGGCACCAAATTCGCATTTCATTCTGTTCAATTGACGAGCTGCGCTGTATCCGAACGTTAGGGCGGGCGTACATGCGCCGACAAAATCGGTGTCGGTGCCGGCGGCGATATCGTTGTTGCCACCTGTACAACCCAGGTCTGATGTACACACACACACACACACACCGACAAAATCGGTATCGGCGCCTGCAAGGCGGTCAATTTCGTGAGTGATGCAGAGCAGTCAACATGGCCCCCGTGTGGAATAGGAGGTTTTATCTGTTGTGTTTGCTTCATCTCCGGAGGAGACGACGTCTAAAGCGGAGAGAAGGAGAATTTTGGGAGCATCCTGTAGTAGCCGCAAGGACACTTGAAGGCGCTTACTATACTCTTTATGGGAGACTCCGAGAAGATGAGAGGAAATTCTGTAACTACTTCAGAATGAGTACTTCTACATTTGACTACATTGTGGATCGTTTGGCTCCTCATCTCGATCGCCAGAACACAATGATGCTGGAAAGCATTTGTCCACGGCAAATGCTTGCAGTAACTCTAAGGTAAGTTGACTATAATATATTGTTTAATGCAAAGAAATTACCATTCCATTCCATAACAGGGTACATACAAGTCGTTGGTCCTTTGTAAATTAAATCAAACATTGGGCATTGAGACTAAACTGGTAATCTAGTATATATTCAAACACGAACAACAATAATTATTGCGTATATTACCCGAAAGATAACTTCATTTTTTAAAAGAACTAGTTAACGTAAACAATCAAAATATTTTATTTTTCCAATTTTTTATACATGAAAATGTAGCATACATCAAATTAAGAAGGATTAACATTTATGAAAAGATTATTGGTAGGCATTATATTATTACTGCTGAAAAGTGTGGTATTCAGCTTGACCGTGTAAATCAAGGAATGTTTGCATTGGACTGGGAGTGGCGGTTGTCTGGGATAAAGTCAAAATGTTTCCGGAGTTTGAAGCCAACCCACTGTAAGGAGAGTGAGACAATCTGCCTGTGCCTTGTGAACTGTGTGGAGAAGGTGTTTGCGTCGAAAATGGAGAACTGACATATCCTGAGCGAGTTTTTATATCCTTGATGGCTTTTAGGACGATAATTCTGAAATCAAGTTTGTCATCAGCAGAAAATTGTCTCACAGACGGTAGGACTGAAATGAAGAATGCCTCATCCTCATCAGGTTCTATTTTTTCTAACGACTTCAGGATCTTCCTGTCAATTTCGTCGCTTACTTTGGTTGTCTTCCGTCTCCGATGTTGAAGCGTCCCTGCGTCTGTGCTCAATGTTGACGCTTCATCCATTTGCTGTACCACAGTTTCCGTTTCCTCCTCTTCTTGTGTCTCAGCAGATTCATTCTTGCCTTCTCCACAGATACTAGACTCCGTCTCATCTTTCACAGTTATTTTTAATAGAAACTGAAGGAAGTCAGCGTACAAATACTTTTTTGTTGCTGCCTGGCCAGTTTTCTTTCTCAAGAATCTCACGAACGCATCGCGAGTATTGTTCCATTTCTCTTTTATCAGGTTACCTGAAAAAACGGGTGTTGTAATTAAGGTTTTATCAGCTATCACTTTTTATAGTTAATGTTATAAATGGGAGAGTGGAAATTTAAATTTTATCTGGATTTATATGTAATTTTTTTAATAATAAACTTTTTATGCATTTCATTACATGAAGAGTGGTATAACACATTTCATACTCAAAATAGAACATTCTACAAGAACATTATTAGTTGATTCTTTAATTGCATTATTTAGATTGCTCTTTTTTTCAGGTACCTCGCAATTTTGTGGACTTGCACTACAGCTACAGGCTGGGCGAAAAAACAATAGGGAACTGCGTCAGGAGAGTCTGCAATGCATTGTGGGACCAATTGGTAGAGGAACAGCTTCCGTTCCCGACAGAGGAGTCGTGGAAAGCTATTAGTGAAGGATTCAATAATACAGCTCATTTTCCGAATTGTATTGGATCAGTGGGCGAGAAACATGCGCGAGTTTTGAAGTACCCTGTAAGCGGTTCAATGAACTTGAACTACATAGTTTTTTTCTGTAGTTCTTATGGCCGTGGTCGATTCAAACTATCGCTTTGTATACATAGATGTAGGAGCATACGGCAAGGACTGTGACTCTTCTGTGTTCCAAAGGACAAATTTTTACAGGATGATAACAGACGGACGTTTTAATGTACCGCAGCCAGCCCTCATTCAAGAAGGTGGTAATGTAAAACTGCCGTTTGTTTTGGTAGGGGACCAAGCATTTAGTCTGACAGATAAGGTACTAAGACCTTATAAAGGGCATTTTCTGAGTGACACGAAAAAAATATTCAACTATAGATTGTGTAGGGCACGGAGATTTGTTGAGTGCGCATCTGGCATTCTCAGCAACAAATGGAGAATATTTCGTAGGCCCTCGAATGTTACTAAACCACTCGCAAAAACAATTGTAAAGGCATGTGTGGTTTTACATAACTTGGTTGGAGATGTGGATGGAGCACATAATGAAGGCTGTTGGAAAACGGAGGTTTCATGACTTTACCTCCCTTTGCTGGTGGGCCAGGTAGAAATCTAAGATCAGCCGAGGCCATACGAAACGCATTTGCAGATTACTTTGTCCCTCCAGAAGGGGCACTTCCGTGGCAAAAGAACAAAATTTAGCGCTAGACATAAATTTCTGTACTGAAGGGTGTAAATACTGGCCTACAAATATCTGGGTTTACGGTCCTTGTAAAATATTTTCAAAAATAATAAATATTAATTAGTAGTACTTACCGACTTTCATTTGCTCCTTTCTGTCCATTTGTAAGAAGTTTGGCTCCAAGAAGGAGCACACTTCAAGCCAAAGCTTGCTTTTCAACTCCCGGTCCTTGAATTCTCACTTGTTTTGTCCCACAAACACGTTCTGCTCTCCACTAATTCAGAGTCACTGTGTCGTACTTGCTGGACATTTTATCCAATAACTATAAACTCCGATTACAAACACGAACAAACGACCAAGCACCTTTCTTCTCCAGAGACGCATCAAAACAACGTACATCACATGGAAGACGAGTGCGCACCTGCTCTGCGCACCGTGCCCGCGTATTTATTGAGAGGGTCGCCGGAATCACGCTGACATGTCGGTGGTCGTCCCGATAACTTTGTCGTGTCGGCCTCTTGTACTGCCTGGCCATAAAGATACATGAAATATCAGTACCACCGATATCGCCGCCGGCACCGACACCGATTTTGTTGGCGCGTGTACGCCCGCCCTTACAGTAGGGTCATGTCGAATACACCAATAAGTGCCACGTAATGAAGGAAGCCTGAGATAATGACAGCGTGTTCAAAAAAAGCCATAAATGGCATAAAAGATTAATAGTAAACAAATAATGATTCTGTAACTCATATTTCCTAAGTGAATGCCTGAAAGTGCGGGTTTCGGTTTCGAGTCTCATAGACGTTAATATGTTAGCTGTGTATTGTTCTAGTCGTTTTCAGTATTTCGGATTTATTTCTGGAGTATGTTGATTGTAAATTTTTGAGCGTAAGAGAAACGCTGTGCCCTATACGAGAGGGAAGTTCTTTCTTTCAAAACGATTGCTATATTCTTGGTTTATTTAATGACGATTGCTCTGGTGCAAAGACATCACAGCGTAGTATGGTTGGATACTTATAATGATAAGGTATGCAAAGAATGAATCGTGGCCTGTTTTATCTTAGGTATTATTGCAGAATTTTCCTGAACGGACTGAAGAAATCCACTGAAAGTACCAGGCAGAATTTGCGGTCTCTGCATTAAAATTTCAATACGAAACGTCCCTAATACGGGCAGTAATACACCCGAAAGGAGGGAGGGTACCTGGGATGTGACCTGAATTTTTTTCACTAGGCTAGTGATCAGAAGCAAGCAGTAATAAACATGGCAATGAACCTTCCTGTTCTATGAGGGGCTGATATTTTTCGACTAGCTGAGCAACTGAAGAAGGGCTCTTCTCCGTGGAGATACTGTATTTTTGGGATTTTTGTATTGCCAGCGCTGTAAAGGAAGTAGCGATAGATCTGGCTTCATTACGGGACTTGTTCAGTCGTTGCTTTTATAGTTATTAACCCTATAAAACTAGTGGCTACTTTATCTGCCACCAGGTGTAACATTTAAAAGTTATACGTGATACCCAATACCGGTACAAATTCCAGACACAGCGTTATAGTCTGTAGAGTCCAGTAAATTTGAGATCATTGTGATGAAAACAAAGGACTGAAAATGTTACCCGCAAATTTGTTGCTGGTAATTAAAACACTATGGTAGCATTCTGCCGTTTCCCTAACCTTCTGCAGTCACAGTCGGTGTAATGGCCTGCTAGCAGGTGACATATGCGTGCTGCTGCTGATGCAGCAATAAACACGAAGACGAAGACCAGGAGAATATGGTCGGTGTGGTACACGATACGCCAGTATCTCTTGAACAAAGCTCACGAAACGTACTAGGTGTATGGTACATCAAAGTTTGTAAAAGTAATACAAGGTCTGTTCAAAAAAGACCGAACTTTTGCTACGAAGACTTTATTCCTCATTTTACAGCATTTTAAGCACTGCCCCCTTCAAATTAGTCCCCTCTACTGGCGATACACCGTTCCCAACGTTTCTCCCATTGTTGGAATGCTTCCTGGAATGCACTTTCTCTGATGGCGCGCAGTTCTCTTATCGCATTTTCCTGAATCTCCACTGTGGTTTGGAAACGACGTCCTTTCAAAGTGGTTTTAATTTTGGGAAACAGGAAAAAGTCTGCTGGGGCTATGTCCGGAGAATAGGGTGGATGGGGCACAGCGGATGTCTGATGTTTTGCCAGATAACTGCGGGTAAGGAGTGACGCGTGAGCCGGCGCATTGTCATGGTGCAACAAGTCTGGTTTTCCCACAATTCAGGCCTCTTCCTGCGCACAGCATCCCTTAAACGCGCTAAAACTTCCTGGTACAACTGTTTGTTTACCATCTGACCACATGGTACAAATTCATGACGGAGAATGCCTTTCCAATCAAAAAACACAACCAACATCACCTTGATTTTTGACCGACTCATCCATGCTTTTTTTGGTCGAGGAGACCCTTTCTCCACCCACTGCGACGAAAGCATCTTGGTTTCAACATCATACCCATAAACCCACGTCTCATCTCCTGTTATGATGTTCTTAAGAAAAGTTTTCATTACCATTTGCATTGGCAAGCAGTTCCTTACTGATTTCAACACAGTTCTCTTTCTGATCGTCATTCAACAATCTCGGCACGAATTTTGCGCTAACGCGACGCATCTGAAGTTTTTCAGTAAAAATTTGATGGCAAGATCTTATGCTGATGCCCACTGCATCAGCAACTTGGTATACGACACGTATTAGTATAGGAAGTGTGCTTGAAACTCTTATTGCAGTAGAGCGCTACATTAAAATAATGAAAGAAATCGGACTTTTGCACCGTCCAAATTGTGTTCCTTTTTATTATTTTGTATTTCATTTGTAATAGCGGGCTTCAGCTCACAACTGGAGCGTTTGTTTTCCTACGGAATGACCACGCGTGGTAAGACTGCGTTAACGAACTACTGAACAAGTATTTGTGATGTCAGAGCCATTTGAAAATACGCTGTAGTGGATGTCAATCCATGTCCATAAGGTAAAAAATCAATTTGTATTCATTGTGTTAATTTTAATATATTAGAGATAAACTCAAAACAAGTTATTTATGCTCAGTAAAAGTGTCTAATCTCAGAAACGACTGAAACGGGTCGACGTTATTTCATATAAAATGTAATCCAGATCAGTTTATCCTCTGTGGGGGTGACTCATGCCTGAAACCGGACGATGCGTTTTTAATATGCGCTCCGCAGTAATGTGATGGTGCCTAAAATTGAGCATTACAAGGTAAACATAAAGATACTGGAGACAATTTGTAGTGTAATCGCAATAGAAATGCTTTTGATGGCCGTGGTCAATTCAGATGTAATTGTTACACATCCACAAAATTGTCTGCAGCGTAATGACACGTTTGACACTTAATTTTTTTTGTATTGTTCTCAAGCATCTCATTCCATATTCTTCCTCCGAGTTAAACAACAATGTCATTCGTGTATTTAATACATTTACGATAACTGAGTAGGCGTATTTAGAATATTGTTTACATGTAAATACCTAGCATGACAGCATTTTCTTATCTCAGAATCTGGCTGTGTAGCGTTCCCCGTATGAGCATGTTCAACTGCTTGATTTTAGTAATTTAGAGAAAACGAACATGTATTTGTATGTTTCATAGCAAGCATTGTTAATTTAGTTTGTGAAATATTATATAAGCTTTTTTAATATTGTACATTTTCCGTGCATCTGCATTGCATATGTGCAGCATTTGTTACCAGCTTGTTGGACATTGTGTTTGTTGTTATTAATTATTGCTCCGACATGTTTCGGCCACATTTCTCGGCCATCTTCAGGCAGCTCGCAAGTTTATCGACGCATGCAGCTTATGTGTCAACTTATGTGGGACAGACTCTATACATCGGTGTACAAATACATGTATAATTAAAATTATAATTAAAATTAATTTAATAAAATTGTATTTAACCATAAACTGATTTTAAGGGTTTTAATATTTTTATTTGAATTATAATTTTAATTATATTTGGACCCTGATGTGTAGAGTCTGTCCCACATAAGTTGACACATAAGCTGCACACGTCAATAAACTTGCGAGCCCCCTGAAGATGGCCGAGAGCAGTGACCGAAACATGTCGGAGCAATAATACTAACAACAAAAACACTGTGCAGCAAGTTGTTAACAAATACTGCATATTGTATATGCTTACTTTACTTTAACGCTGCGGGATAAAAACGGGGACAGGAGGGCCTTTGATGATAGTGGAATACTATGCATGTATATGAAAATGACTGATGTTTCAAAATACAACTAGAATATGCAGGGAAATTTTATTATCTTTATAATTAGTTGTAACTGAAGTTTAGTCGCAACAAGTAAGTGAAGAATGTTGTTAATAATATCAATGTGGCTGTATTATTTAGATGAATTATGTTTTGTATATCCTCCCTTCTGTCATTAATACTTTTCTGAAGTCTTTTCCAGCCATTTCCTGTCTTATCACATCCACCCAGCCATTTCCTGTCTTATCGCATCCACTCATTATGACAGATAATCGTGTATAAATATTAGCCGTATTCAACGTTACTTGTGACAACACTCGCTTTGATTTTCAGCCTGACGTACCTATCATATGGTAAAGGGGCAATATTTGTTTATTTCTCAGATTCCAAGGAATTGTACCTAATGGTTGAAAATGCTGTTGCTTTACTGTAAGTACTGTATGTCTTGAAACTTAATTAAATAATTCATCGTCTCTTGAACTTGTCGAATAGCCAGCCGTTTTCTAAAATTCGTTTCAAATCGTACATGCGACTCTTTGATCTGACGTATGGGCGAAACTTGATTTCCTGCTTATTCTGATGCAATTCAGTTCCGATGTTAAGCTCGACATGCTTCAAAACGGGACAAGAATTTTCTCCTTCTTAGAGCAATCTCTTGCATAAGTGGTGCTTGACAGCTATTAGCAGTCTACTTTATAGAGTTACTGAATGATGTAACTTGTAGTACAAAATTGTCCTTACTGTAGAATTAACGTATATGTATTCATCGTTTTTGTGAGAAAATTAAAAAATAGTCCTTTGAAATTTCAACTTTAAATTCGTGCAGTTATCATCATTGTTGGATTTTCTGCAGAAAATTAATTTAAAAAACAATTTTTTGGTATCTGCATAATTTTTGGCCCATATGAAGTAATTTTCCAAAAAATACCTAATCTCTGTAATTTAAGAAGTTGTGGAATACATGTGTACTGAGATACTAAGCTTGGCAGCATAACGATATGCATTACACGGAGCTGCTAAATGAAGGTTTCTTTAGTTATGGTAAATCCTGCATCACCGATTCCACCATCATATCCATTGCCGTTGTCACCAGTTTCTTCTTCTATTCGTAAATATTATGCACTACTACTGCTAAAGAAATTACGTACTGACAGATTCTCCTTTTGTATGTAAGGAGGATTTTGCGTTGCATTCCACCAAGATACCTGATGTTCGAAGTCCCCTTGGGCGTCAGTTGAATCCCGCACACACTATTGTCGGTGTTACGTACATCAGGTAAGTGTAATGCAGTGAGTGTGGTAGGTCATGGCATTCCATTGCATGAGGTAATGTCAATCGAATCTCAGGATGACTCTTTTTTCCTTGGAACTTCTCTTCAATTTTTTTCTGTTTTGTCCAAGAAAATCAGTTACGTGCACTGTGTGGAAGTGTGCCGGCGTAGCGCAGTAACATGGCTTCTTATGGTCTCTATAATCAGGGCTCGATTCGCAACCACTCTTAGGCTCGATCCTTTCCCGCACTCTTTTCCGGTTAGTCAAGTTTAATTCCACTCCGCGCGTCATTTGTACACAGAGGGAAAATTTTGAACACACCTCCAACTTTTGCATGAAGGTATGTATTAATGCAAAGTGCTCACGCAGAATACGCGCGCTAATGTCGTCAAACTGAATTTGGATTGACACCGACTGTTTGATCCATGAGGTACAGATGAAAGGTAAAGCATTATGTAAACAAAGCAGGAATAAATAGTACCACGCTATCTGTTGCATATGTATTCTTGAGACTTGGGCGTTTGTTATAAGATATTCATTGTCAGTATCAGTATTTATTTTTGGACGATCGTAGATAGCGTCAATTGGAATACAGCGAACAAGGTTTGCGAAATTTGAGAGTGTAACAGTGATGCTACACCATGAGTATTGAGTCTGAAATTCCAGTAATTACGTATTCGTAATGAAGCGGTATCGCATTTATAGAAACCAGATAAGTCACTAATTCAAACGTGCGTGAATGTAAGTGTCGTGAGACGGAATTGTTCTGATGCGATGCTCAAGAGCACTGAGGAAGAGCCTCCATGATTGTGCTGAACACAGCGCGTCACATCATCCTCCGGCAGTACGTGAAAATGTGCCCCTGTTGCACAAGATCTAAGCTAGCTAGGGTATACAGTTATTTGTTGCCTACTATTTGGAAGTGTGAAACATGTCTCGAAATTAGGATGTAATGTGCGGGTAATTATACGTTATCTGTATTAAAATAACAAGAGATGCAGGATTAAAATATAATTAAAATTGTGTTAAAAATCATTGCTGTTTTCAAGACAAACATTTGTAATTACATACTTAAGAAACCCAAAATAAAATTCCTGTTTTTGCATATGGATCGGAAGTCTGTCCTATAACAGAAATTATTGTAAGATGAATTACAGCTGCCACATTGCCTCTTCCGATCACTACCAGGATTTGCAATCCGCGATGTAAAGGCAGTAAAAGCTTTAGAAAGGCTTTACAGATTATATCGCACATAAAATTTCAGATTACAGAAATAAATTGATGTGCACGCGTTGGAACTATTTAAGACAATCGTAACTGACAGAAAGGAAGAAAAATAAATTTTGGAAGACCTGTGAAAAGATGGACTGATCAAAGTATATATTAAAGGGAGACGGAATAGGCTCTTTGGTGGTTCTTGAAGTTAATGATGATATATGCTAATACTTTCCTTATGGGCACAATGTGAGTGCAAAGTAATTTGTAAAAATCCTCGAGTTTATCGTACCATTTAAGCTTTGTAGTTTGAAACTTTTCTGGGAAGCAGTACGTGTTTACGTGAGCCTCAGTATTTGCGTTTCCCGTCGGAAAATGTGTCAGATAAAATTTTTAAACTTTTAAAAAATAGTTGGAATGGAAAGTATCGTATTGGTCTTTTTACACCTATTGAGTTTGTCAGTTGCTCAGAAACGGTTATTTGAACATTTTATTATAAATTTTCGCAGTAAATCACACATTACCTCACTGCAGAATATTGTCTTCATAAATACGGCGAAGAGTGTTGAAATAAATCTCAGTATTCGGTCACTGCACTATTCGTTGGCATATTCGTTCAGTGCTCTGTTGTTTTCTAACCACTCGAAGGAAAGCAAAGACTGGTATATGCTGAATGACTCACTGTAGCCATCATCATTTGGACAAGAAATAAATTATATTGAACCCAGTGATGCAAATAAGCTAACAGTCTTTGCATTCTGGTCATAGATCTCGAGCTGTGTGGCCTTGTATCTGTAAACATATGGAAACTGCTTACCGAAACGTTAAGGAGAAAAACGAACACTACGAGATGGATGGACTTCCCGCATTTACTCAGATCTAATCACATCGGAAGCTTAGTATTACCTAACAGCATGCTATTATATTTTTCACCTTTAATGGCCATGATTGTGATACAGATCACTATCTGGTGATTGCAAAGGTTAGGGAAAGATTAGCAGTGGGTAAACAGGCCGCACAGAGGGTTGATAGGCAAAGATTTAACTTGAGGAAGCTAAATGAGCCAGA
>Ga0131853_10018383_pt1 | contig 12715 bp, 5 predicted proteins | sample TergutLab28metaG_FD_92764 | JGI IMG/M metagenome (GOLD analysis project Ga0131853, IMG submission 92764) | Labiotermes labralis P1 segment gut microbial communities from Petit-Saut dam, French Guiana - Lab288 P1 (version 2) (version 2) | ecosystem: Host-associated > Arthropoda: Insects >...
CGTCTGTTATGTATATTTGTAAGCGGATCAATGAGGCCTATGCGTTCTATGGCGCGGAGTTGATTAACAATTTGTATCTGGTTTCGTACTCTTAGTTTTACAAGCGGGGCTCTGAAAGGTTTGGCAATATAATCCGCGGCGTCAAGGGCCAGCCCTTTTTCTTCTTCCTCGTCGCTTGTTAGGCTTGAAATAAAAATAACAGGAATATTCCGAATTTTTTCATGTTTTTTAAGTTCGATAATCGCCTGGTACCCGTCCATTTTTGGCATAATAATATCCAGCAAAATAAGATCCGGCATATATTCCTTGGCTTTCTCAATGGCACTTTCCCCATTTGTCGCCGTATAAATATTATAATCCGCGCCTAATATGTAAGTAAGAGTTTTTAGGTTCATTTTTTCGTCATCAACAATAAGCAGACTGTTTTTCTCTTCTAAGCCCATAACTATAAAACCATCCTTTCTTTTAATTCAGCAAGTGTAACAATTGCATGCTCAAAATCAAAATTCTCTTTCCTCAATTAATCCCCGTGCGGATTGGGTGTCAAGCTTCTGTTGAACGATGGGTTTTAAATACTTCGTCAAGCAATGCCACAATTCCTGTGAGGTAAATGGCTTGCCAACACAGTCTTTCATGCCGCTCGCCATGTAAATTTCCATGTCGGTGGACATGATGTTTGCTGTCAAGGCTACTATTGGAACCCCGGTGTCAAGTGCAAGAATTTTTTCAGCCGCCTCAATGCCGTCCATAACGGGCATGTGAATATCCATGAAAATAAGGTCAAACTGTTTTTCTTTTTTTTCTTTGCGGCTTTGCACTGTATCAACGCCTATTTTGCCGTTTTCCGCCACAACCGTTTTAATACCCACTCTCGTTAGATGTTCTCGGATAACTTCCTGGTTCATTACGTTGTCTTCGCACAAAAGCACTTCGGCATCGAATGTCGGCTTTTCAAAACCACTGTGCACGACCTTATGTTTGTTATACCTTACTTGCGGCGCATCTGTCGTTTTTAGCTCTAAATCAAAGCTGAATTTGCTGCCGACTCCAAGCGTACTTTCAACCGAAAGTGTTCCGCCCATAATTTCCAGTATTTTTTTTGTTATGGTTAATCCCAGTCCCGTGCCGCCATATTTACGGGTTGTACCGGCTTCCGCCTGCGCGAAAGGTTCGAATATTTTTTCTATCTGTTCGGCCGTCATACCGATGCCTGAATCTTTTACTTCAAAATACAATTTTATATTGTCGTTAGACAATCCGGTTACGGCCGCTTTAAGCTTAATTATGCCGGTATGCGTAAATTTTACGGCATTGGAGAGAAGGTTTAATAAAACCTGGCGCAACCTGGTCGGGTCGCCCAGCAATTTTTTTTCAATTGATGGTTCAGCGTAAAAATGTAGCTTTATACCTTTTTCTTCGGCTTTAGGCATAATGATCATCCGGCAAGAGATAAATAGCTCATGCAGATCAAAGGGGATGTTCTCTAATTCCATTCGCCCGGCTTCGACTTTGGAAAAATCAAGAACATCATTTATAATCTGCAAAAGCCCGTTCGCATTTTCGATTATTTTGCCCAAATAATCTCTGGTTTTGGGAGATGTTTTGCCGTCCAGCGCCAGCTCGGAAAAGCCCACTATACTGTTCATCGGCGTTCGAATCTCGTGGCTCATGTTGGCGAGAAATGTGGATTTAATTTGACTGGCTCTCTCGGCATCATCGTGCGCCTTACGCCGCTCAGAACAGTACATTGCAACTGCCATTATATCGGCAAGCGATGAGGCAAAGTTTTGTTCTTCTATCGTCCATTCACGTTTTTCCAAATATTCTTCAGTGCGGTCCTGCTCGACGCAGACTACTCCGGCCAGCTTCCCATCGACTTGAATGGGAGCGTCAAGCATGGCGACTAAATCATCGCCGTACCCGTCAATCATGATATCGTACATTTCCTCTTTGGCGTTATTTGTAACAATCAGCCGTTCTGATTTGAGCGTTTTTGCGTATAACTGGCGGTGAACTAAGTCAAAATCATCTTGAATGAAATGGTCTTTGGTATAACTGCTATAGCAGGAAAAATTTCTAAGAAATTCTCCGTTTTTAGCCAAATACCATATGCCGACGCGGCATGTATTCAAAGCAAAACATCCTTCTTGCGTGATGATATCTGCGGCATCACTCAAAATCCCGGCAAAAACAGCCGGCGACTTCGTTATATTCGTCAATGTGTTGCTTAATTTGTTGGAATATTCATAGTTAGACGCTAGCTTGCGTTCCATTTCCTTACGCTTTGTTATGTCGCGCGCAATGATCAAAATCCCGGTTACAGAGTCATTCAGCAAAAGCGGCGTATTAATCGTTTCATAAAGCTTATTTACTCCGTTAGCGCCCGGTATGTATTCTTCGAGTACGAAGGTCCGGTTTTCGTTGATGACTTCGCGATCTGATTTGTCAAATTCCTCTGTTATTTCAGCGTTTAGCCCCAAGCTTTCCGCATTAGTCTTCCCGATGAAAAATTCTTTGCTCTGACCAAAATGCTGCGCAAAGCTTTCGTTGCATTGCGTAAAACACAAATTCAAATCCTTGGTAAAAATAAGGTCGGGAATCGAATCAATCAGGGTAGTCAGCATGGCGGTTTGTTGTGCAAGCGCGTCCTCTGTTTTTCTGCGCTCAGTTATATTACGCGCTATTGCCATAAGTCCGATTACTTTACCGCTCTGCATAAGAGGGGATTTTATTGTTTCAAGAAGCATTTCTTTATTATCGCCGGCCTTTAGTTTTGTCTCAAAAACAATTGGCTGTTTTTCGCTGATAACTCTTTTGTCTTCTATGCTAAGTTCTTGTGCAACATCCGGCCTCTCCGCAAAAAGCTCCGCATCGAATTTTCCGACGATATCTTCCGGATGGATGTTCAAGAAATCTCCCGTACTTTTGTTGCATCGGGTATAACGTAAATCCAAATCTTTGCAGAAAATAAGATCCGCTGAAGAATCGAATATTGCCGAAAGCGTAGCTGTTTGCAGTTCAAGCTCGTGTGTCCTTTCTTTTACGAGATTTTTAAAGTATTTGCCAACACGGCGGCTTCTGTAAAATAAGATCAATGTCAGAGCAAGTACAAGAAGGGACAGGGTGATTGCGCCTATAAACCATGGTCTTTGGGCCTCTGCCATTTTTGCACGGTGATCGAATGTTCTGCGCATCCACGAATCGACAATGCTGCTCTTGTCAATTATGGAAAGCGATTTATCAATGATTGAACGTAATACTTCTTCTTCTATGTTAAACCCGAAGCGGGTTTCTATTGGCTGGTTAAAAACAAAGTTTGCCTTATAGTCGGCAAGCTCCTGTAAATGAGTCAGAAACATAAGCCTTCTTTGTGTAGACAAAACCAGGTCAACTTCACCATTACGTAAAGCGGTAAAGGCTGCATCAATATTTTCATATTCTACTAGGTTTGTGTGATAAGGGAACCAGCGCATGAAAGTGCCGGTAAACCATGTATCCCGGGCCACGCCGGTTCTTATATGCGTTATGTCATTCAGTGTGACGCAACGATAATCCAGCCGGGATATCAGCGCAATGTAATCGTTCTTTATGACAGTATTCGACCAAAGAAATTTGCCCACCCGATCCCTGGACCAGCTCAGTTCCGGAATTATAGCCGCTTGCCCGCTTAAGAGCAGTTCCTGTGTCCTGGGCCAGTCAATATTTTCATCGTTAATAATCTTGAAAGTGAGCCCTGTGAGTAATGATACTTCATCCAGGAGGTCAATAAAGATACCCTGCCATTCTCCGGAGCGCCTGTTTAAAAAGCTCAAGGGATAATTGACGGCGGATGTTACGATGGGCACCTCAGGGTGGCTTTGAATATAATTAAACTCTTCCTCTGTAAATAATAACGCTAGTCTATGGGACAGGAAATCCCGGTAGCCTTTAGTGCTTAAATAACCCAAATGAGCTGCTGCGCCGTTTCTTAACGCCCTGTTCACAACAGAAATGATGGGCGCCAATGCAGGGTTTGCGGTAGCCATGGAAACGGGATTGAAAACCAAGGGCAAAAAGTCTTCCATTATCACATTGAAATGATAGATAAAATATGCTTCGGCAGCGCTGGTTGTAACAAAAACGTCCACATCTCCGTTTATAAGGGCTTGATGAGCTTCGGTATTATTAATCATCCACACAATTTCATATGTGCCGCGTTCTAGCATCGAAGCGACAATGTCTTGTATTGGGCTGTCTGCCAAAAAAGCGTACCGGAGCGGACGCACCAATGAGATTTCGTTAAGGCAGTGGCTGCCGGCAAGCCGCATTGTTACAAATCGCCGCTCGGAAATAGTGTCGGTCGTAAAGTACCTTTGATAATATTCCCCGGTGCGCATCATATTGCCGAAAAAATCAATATCAAAAGAATCCAATTGTTGAAGTAAAACACTCAATGAGAAAAGTCTCGGCCGGAATTGTATGCCAAAAAGCTCCGTCAGCCATTCGCAGAGCAAAACCGAGTACCCGCCAATATCACCGTTATCTTTAATGAACGCTTCGGTTCCTAGAGTCATTCCGTAAATAAAATACTCAAACAAACCTTGTTCGTACTGTCTTTGCAAAGCTTCTATAGCTGCGATTTCCTCGGCCGTTACACCGGGAATATCCCGGAACGAAGTAAACATGACGGGCTCGCCGGTTTGATTTACTGCGGAGCCAGCACAGCCCGATATAAATACCGATAGAAACAGTATAGTCATGATTGCGGAAACAATTTTACGAATTGTGCGCGAACCTGCATCAAGACGTTTTGCGTCGAGGGTTCCACTCTGCATGCAATATCTCCTTACTAATAACATGCTATGCCTCCGCCAATCTTTTTTTCAATTCGGCGAGAGTAGCAATAGCGGTCTCAAAATCAAAATCCTCTATTTGTATTATCAATTCTTCGCTGTACGGGATCAAACGGAGCCGGTCTATATACCCCATACACTCAGAACTGCCCATTTCAAGCAACGGTTCCAGTTTTTTAATTATTTCCAATGCGGATTGGGTATCTAAAAATTCGCTTTGGACTGTTGAAATAGGGGTTTTATTAAGCAATGGTGCGAATTCCGCCAACACAACGTTCAGTTCAGTTTCCAGCGCAGCCATTTGCTTATGTGTTGTCAGGTTTTTGCCGTCTTTAAGGTGTTGTTCAATATCTCCGGCAATTTGTTGCAAAAGGACTTTGTTAAGATGACCGGCATTGCTCTTTAAGGTATGGGCCAGCCTATGTGCAAGCTTTATGTCGTCTGTTTCCAGGGCTTTGGAAATTTCTTCATATTTTTTCTGGTTGCTCTTGGCAAATAATAATTGAAGCGATCTTTGCAGCTCTAAATTAGTTTCAATTTCATCTGCCTTTTCGGATGGAGTTCGCTCTTTTACCTCTATTTTTTCTCTGGGAAGCCATTCGACCAGCGCCTTTTTTAATTCCCGCATTTCTATTGGCTTTGCAATAAATCCAGTAAACCCGCTTGATAAAAACATTTCCTTCGCGCCTTGTACCGCGGTAGCTGTTAATGCAATTATCACCAGGTGTTTTTTGTTTGTTTCCTTTTCCCAAGCGCGGATGTGCGCGACAACTTCTATGCCGTTCATTTCAGGCATCATGTGATCCATAAATATGATATCAAAGCTTTCTTTCTTAACCAGGTCTATGGCTTCTTGTCCGCAAAACACCGTTTTAGCCTTGATATCTACCAGGCTTAAAAGCGTCTCGGCAGCTCTAAGATTAAACTCATTATCATCGACCAGCAATATTTTTGCGGATGGGGCGCTTAGCGCTTGTTCCTTGTGTGTGTTCTCTTTATTATTAACGCCTTCCGCACTACCCTTCACGGCTGGTATCTCTGCCGTGAATACAGCCCCTTGCCCGAATTCGCTTTTTACTGTTATTGTGCCGTCCATCATTTTATTGCCGATTTTTGAGTATTTCGTAATACCTCATGCCTTACTCTCCGGCCCCTTCAGCATTTCCTTTAGTTTATTAAGAGTTGCAATAGATGCGTCAAAATCAAAATCCTCCAGTTGCTCTATCAGCAGATTTTTCAAACCATCGTTACCAGGTATCAAAGAGATAGCATCGGTAAACTTCAGGCACTCAGGGCTTCCCATTTTGAGAGTCGTTTCCAGTTTTTCAATCAGTTCCTGTACTGATTTTGAATCAAGCGATTCTTGTGTAAGCCCGGATTTTTTTCTAGGGTTAGAGGAACCTTCAAGCAGTTCCGCAAATTCTGTTGCAATATCCGAGAGTACTGCTTTAAGCTCGGTTTCAAGAACCTTCAACTGTTCTTCTGTTACCAGATTTTTTCCCTCTTTAAGCAGATGCTCAATGTTTGCGGCGGTTTGTTGTAAAATGTTTTTGCCAAGTTGTCCGGCGTTGCCTTTTAAAGTGTGTACAAGTCTGTGTGCCAGCTTTATGTCATCTTCTTTCAGAGCTTTGGTAATCTCTTCAACTAGATTTTGATTATTTTTCAAAAACATTATATGAAGGCTTTTTTGGAATTCCGTTTCGGCTTCAGTGTATTCGTACTTATTCATGTGTTCCTGACTTATCGGTTTGAGATATTTCATTAAACAGTGCCACAGTTCCTGAGATGTAAATGGTTTGCCCACACAGTCATTTATGCCACTCAAACTGTAAACTTCCATGTCATTGGTCATGATGTTCGCTGTCATGGCTATAACGGGAATGCCTGTTTTAAGCTCAAGGATTTTCGCGGATGCCTCAAGGCCATCCATTATGGGCATGTGTATATCCATGAACACGAGGTCAAATTGTTTACTCCCTTTTTCCTTGCGGCTTTGAATCATTTCAAGGCCAACCTTCCCATTCCCGGCCACAAAGGTTTTTAGGCCAACTCTCGACAAGTGTTCGGTAATGACCTCTTGATTCATAGGGTTATCTTCGCACACTAAAATGTCCCCGTTGAACGTTGGCTTTTTAAGCTCTGTGAGAACAGCTTTTTGTGTAAATAAATCTTCTTCCAGCACGCCTATCGTATCAAACGTCAGATTGAAGCTAAACTTGCTGCCGATCCCGAGTGAGCTTTCAACCGAAAGCGTCCCTCCCATTAATTCAACTATATTTTTGGATATGGCAAGGCCAAGTCCTGTGCCACCGTATTTACGCGTTATACCGGACTCTGCCTGGGCAAACGGGTCAAATATTATCTCCAACTGTTCGCTTGACATGCCGATACCTGAGTCTTTAACTTCAAAATGCATTGTGATGGATTTTTCGCCTTTGTCGATTATGGACGCATGAAGTTTGACCATGCCGGCATTCGTAAACTTTACCGCGTTTGACAGGAGGTTTACTATTACTTGGCGTAATCTTGTGGGATCGCCTAAGGGTTTTTTGCCTATGGACGGTTCAGCATAAAAGTGCAACAGAATACCTTTTTCAAAGGCCTTTGGCATGATTAGAGTTCGACAGGAGTTAAATAATTCATGCATATCAAAAGGAATTTTTTCCAGCTCCATTTTGCCGGATTCGACTTTCGAAATGTCTAGTATATCGTTGATAATATACAGCAACCACTCAGCGTTTTCCTGAATTTTGGTCAAATAGTCCCTGGCTTTTGGCGATATCCCGCTATCCATGGCTAATTCAGAAAACCCCATGATACTGTTCATGGGTGTCCGGATTTCATGGCTCATATGTGCCAGAAAAGCGGACTTTGACCCTGACGCGGTTTCTGCTGAGAAACGAAGGCGGTTTGCCTCTTCGTATGGGCGTCTCAGTAAAATGGCAGCCACGATGGCGGCCACCATGCTGAGAGCCATCGTTATGATGGCCATCAAGAGGATTGTGGCGGGGATATCATTTAATGCGCTTTCATTCAAGGGTGCGGTTATACCTACAATCCAATCCTTGTTCGGGCTGGATATGGGGCGGAAAGCTGAAATGCGCGGCGAGCCTTCCAGATAGAACCTAGCCGTGCTTCGCTCTCCGGCAATTCCGCGCGTAATCATCGCGCTAATGTCTTCGTACGCATTGTTTATTCTGGCTGATTCAACGAAATTCATGCGATGCAGTACCCACTCCGGGCGGGAATGTGCTAATAGCGCGCCGTCTGCGTCGGTAATATACAAATGGCCTGATTGCCAGAACGTAAATTTGGACACCAGATCGCTTAGGTACATGCCGGGTAAAACGGCAACCAGAACAAACTCGTTGCCAATGGGTGCGGTTACGTACATAACAAGCTGGTCATCAAGGCACTGCTTTGTGGTTGAGACGGCTTGTCCGCCGTTCATGGCGATGTACATAAATTGTTCTGAATATAAATCCGGCGGAACACGAACCTCGCCGCAGGAACCCCATACAGCCGGCCCATTAAAGATAACAAAGCCGATATATTCCGGATATGTTTCGCGAACACGCGCCAAAATGCCTTCCGCCCCGCCTGCCCGGCTCCTGTCGTAAGGCGTTATATACATCCAGATATCTCTGGCAGCTCCGGCGGCTTTCAATTTCAGCATTGCAATTTCTTTTGAAACATACTGATCGGCAAGGTCAACTGCTACAAGCATGTCGTCTTCAATCGCGTAATTTATGCTGCGTGTCAGGAGTACAGCACCTACTGCAAGTCCTGAGGCATTTATCACAAGCGCGGCAGCGATAACCACACCGATAATTCTTACCTGGATTGCTGTCAGGAACCCTTTTGGTTTTTTTGTTTCGCTTTTTCCTAGTTCAGTATTACCTGTCATTTTATCCCTTTTATTTAGCATCTTCTTCCAGCAATATTTTTTCGGATGGTATCCATTTTTTTACGACTTCATTCAACTCCTGGAAACGAATAGGCTTTGATACAAAGTCGTTGAATCCGTTTGCAATAAACATTTCCCTCATGCCGGAAACTGCGTTGGCTGTTAACGCTACAATCGGAAGCTGCTCATAGCTCTGTCCTAGTTTCCTAATCTCTTTAGCTGTTTCCACGCCATCCATTTCCGGCATCATATGATCCATAAATACTATGTCGTAAGTGTTGTTTTTTATTTTTTCAATTGCCGCAAGCCCGCTGGAGGCTGTGTCGATTGTCACTCCATATGGGGCCAGCATATCTTCAGCGACAAATAGGTTAATTTCCATATCATCTACAAGCAGAGCTCTGCCTAAATGTTTTGGCCCGCGCACGGTTTCAATTTTTTCTGTTTCTTTCTGGTAATTTGGCCGGGATTGCCGCAGCCTTTCCGCGGCTTCTTTGCCTAACGCAGGCGCGCCTATATTCCCCTGCGGCAAACGAACGGCAAACAATGACCCTTTGCCCGGTTCGCTCTCCACCTGAATCTTACCGTTCATTATATTTGTTAAATTGTGCGTGATGTTCATACCCAGGCCGACACCTTCGACATCTTTATTAGCTTTTGAATTAAAACGTGTATATTCTTCAAACAGATGCTCCACCTGTTCCTTAGTCATTCCCTGTCCGGTGTCACGTACACAGATTACGAGCATTATAAGATCGGCAGAGTTTTCTGCATCCGCTGCAATTGCGGCGGCTTCTTCCACCGCAATTGATAGTTCCACCGTACCTGTATTTGTATATTTGAAAGCGTTGGAAAGAAGGTTGTTCAAAATCTGCTTAATGCGAAGGGCGTCGCCAACCAAAATTGAAGGAACATCTTCGCCTACGTTTATATTGAATGTAATGGGCTTGCTTTCGTATTTCATCATGCTTAAAAAGGCAGTGTCCCTAATCAGGTTCTCGATATGGTATTGCTCCGACACTAATCTCAGTTTCCCGGCTTCGATTTTGGACGTGTCAAGTAAGTCGTTTAAAATTTCCAGGAGCAGATCGCCGGAACTGTATATTTTAAAAAATATTTCTCTTATGTCTGGCGGCAGATTTTCGTTTTTCAATTGGCTTTCCGAAAGGCCAATGACAGCGTTCAAAGGCGAACGTATTTCATGGCTCATTCTCGCTAAAAATACGGATTTATACTGGTTAGCGGTTTCTGCAGCTTTACCTGCCGCTTCCAGCTTTTCGTGCAGCCTAACGAGTTCGTGAATTTTATTGACGATCTGTATTTGATTCCGGACCCTTGATCTGACAATATTGGCGCTGAAAGGTTTATGTATGAAATCCGCGGCATCCAGGCTCAATCCTTTTTCCTCGTCCTCAACGGTTTCAAGCCCGGTAATAATAATAACGGGAATATTCCGTGTTTTGTCGGAAGCTTTTAACGCCGCAAGCACATCAAACCCGCTGATACCCGGCATTAGAATGTCCAATAAAATGATATCGGGTAAATATTTGTTGGCAAGTTCAATGGCGCTTAAGCCGCTTTTTGTCGTATATACAGTATACTCCGGGCTTAATATGCTTATAAGGACAAGCAAGTTGGAGTTCTCATCGTCAACAACAAGAACAGTGTTTTTTTTCTCGGCACTATTCACATTATACCTCTTCTAAAACTTCAATGGAACCAAAATTGTATGTTGAAGAAATTTCACTAAACTGCTCAGATGCATTCACAAATACATCAACGAGATCAGGGTCGAAATGTTTCCCTTTATCTTTGACTATAATTTCAACTGCCTGTTCATGGGAAAAAGCTTTTTTATAAGGCCTGTCGGATGTAAGGGCATCATATACATCCGCAAGTGCCATCAACCTTCCCTGGGGTGCTATTTCTTTGCCTTTTAGCCCTCTTGGGTAACCGCTTCCATCCCATTTTTCATGGTGTGTGGCTATCAGTATTTTTGCCTGATCCAAAAAGGCGCGTTCCGATGTGCTTTTTTTTATTTTTTCTATTACTCTTTCGCCGAATTTTACATGCAATTTAATTTCGTCGAATTCCTCATCTGTGAGCCTATCACGTTTGTTGAGAATGTGATCTTTTATCGCAATTTTCCCAACATCGTGAAGCTGGGCTGACTGCAAAATGAGCTCTCTGTCCCATGACGACATTTCTTTTTTATATGAATCATGTCCTTGCAGCGCATCTATCAGAATTTCCATGTAAAGCCATGTCCTGCCGATATGTTCGCCTGTAGTGCCATCGCGGTATTCTACGAGCTCCGCCATCGTTTTCAGGAAGGCGTTCTTTAGCTCTACGACGGTTTTAGTCCTTTCGTCCACCATTATTTCTAAACGATCGGCGTAATTGACAAGTTGCCTTTTTTGCCTTTCGATAATTAAAACATTTCCTATTCGCTTTAATAAAAGCGGAGGAGAAAATGGTTTATAAATATAGTCAATTGCGCCTGATGAAAGGCCTTTAAACTCACTTTCGAAATCTCTTTGTGCTGTCAAAAAAATAACCGGAATGTTCTTTGTTGTATCCTTGCTTTTTATAATCTCAATGGTTTCGTAACCGTTCATTTCCGGCATTTCTACGTCTAAAAGTATTAAATCAGGAGAGTGGTGCTCAAGCATTTTCAATAATTTTGCACCGGAATTCATTGTAAAAACATTATAATGCGGGTTGAGCGTGTCATTACCCGTTGCCAGATTTGTTAAATCATCGTCAACCAGAAATACAGTTTTTCGCCCAACGTTTTTAGATTTATCTTCTGAAATTGTTTCAGCCAGCTTCATTATTCCTCTCCAATAGCAAGGTGTTTATCGATGCTAGGGCATTGTCATATTCGGCAATCAATAGATCATCAAATATATTTCCGATAATATTTCCTACAGTATCTCCCCGCGTCAGGGTTCGAAGTTTTTCAATAGTTTCGTTTATCATTCCGGCATCAAGCTCAATAATTGCTGTTTTTAGGTTAATAAGATCAGGTTTCAGTGTTTCTATGTTTATGTCCGTTTCGTTAGCTTGTATATTTTTATTGTGCGATATCAATGCATCGTTTATCTTGCCTAAAAGCGATTTTAGTTCCTTTAAAAAAGATGGGTTATACTTTGTAATAAAACTTATATCATTGCGATCCCCGGCTGCTTCCAATGCTTTTGCGGTTTCAGACAAAGTATCGGCGCCTATGTTTGCTGATGCGCTCTTTAGCGCGTGGACATGGACAGTATACAAGGATAGATTGTCGTCTTTTAGACTTTTATTGATTTCATCTATCTTTGCAAGCCCGTCTTTGTGAAACAGGGCAAGGGTTTCCAGATAGAACTCGGCTGTACCGCCTGATATTTCAATGCCCTTGTTAACATCCAGGCCGACAATCTTAATGATACCGGTTTGCCGCTTTTTTGATTCTTCGGTTTCGTTGTTTTCTATCGTTACACCTGTTTGTTTATTTTTTGGAATCCACTTTCCAAGTATGGTGTTCAGTCTTATCGTATCAATCGGTTTTGATAAAAAATCATTAAAACCGCTTTCTATGAACATCTCTTCTGTGCCGGAAATCGCATTGGCAGTTAACGCAATAATAGGAACATTTTTGTAGTACGGAACTTTGTCTCCCATAGATCTAATAAATAACGTAGTTTCAATACCGTCCATACCGGGCATTTTGTGATCCATGAAAACAAGGTCGTAATGTGCTTTTTTTATTGCGCTGATTGCGTCACTGCCGCTTTTGTGCAAGTCAACCTGCATTTTATAAGGCAGAAGCAAACCTTCCGCAACTTTGAGGTTTGTGCTTATATCGTCAACAACAAGGACCCTTGCATCGGGAGCTGTAAACCTGACAATGGTTTCGTTGTTTTCCTTGTAAGAAAAACTGTGGGACATGCCGTTTAAAATATTGGCAATTGATACAGCATGTACCGGCATTGCC
>Ga0131853_10018384_pt1 | contig 12715 bp, 18 predicted proteins | sample TergutLab28metaG_FD_92764 | JGI IMG/M metagenome (GOLD analysis project Ga0131853, IMG submission 92764) | Labiotermes labralis P1 segment gut microbial communities from Petit-Saut dam, French Guiana - Lab288 P1 (version 2) (version 2) | ecosystem: Host-associated > Arthropoda: Insects >...
TCCTCTTCCAGACACTGGAGCCCACTACGGGCCCCCGCCCCCACCTCTCAATTTTGGAACCAAGAAACTTACGATATGGCGGGCGTGCCGTGGTGTAGGTTCGGGACGCAACGTTTGGTGAGGAGAAGCTTAAAATGGATGAAATGAAATTCGAGTGCACGATAAGTTCCATATTCGACGTGATAGACCGTATGAAAGTTAAGTTTTCCCCCCGGTTAGGTACGTGTATGTTAAGAGGCGTAAGGCAAGTGTGTTGGCCACCCCTGTGGCAGTACATGAGGAATGTAATGCTGCGGAAAATCAGGTACCAGACACGCGCAGAGTTAGAATTGTAATTAAGTACGTTTACCTTGTTACTTATCTAAATGTAATTAAACACGTACACAAGCGTGTCTCTTTCTGCAATATCAGCAAGGCTGGGCGTGCCACAGGTAGGAAGGTGAAGTCACCAGTTGACGCAGTCATCTAAGTTTGAAGCCACTGATGTAACATGCACCCAATCACGATCTTGCAGTATATCGAATAATGGAAGGGGGAGGTCTGTATAAAACGTAACCCCACCGCATCATAACATTGTTGTGGTGGGCGCTTGCGTGTGTGCTTCGCGAAGCTGCTACATCCCCAAGCATAGCATTGTGTATTGTGAAGCTGCTAGTGTTGGACGTCTGTGTGAAAAAAGCTGTTACTGTGTAGACAGGAGGTAGGTGAAGTTTGTACATGATACCTCAGTGCAATGAGTTTTTTTTATCGAAAGGTCAACGCACATGTTCCAGCATAATCGTCACGAATACCCTCGTGCAACATCGCTTACGTTCACGTACATAGATGCTGTGCTTGAAGTGCCTCTGCACATGACTGCCGAATGCCAGGGTCGTAGAGGAAAATTCTTATGGTTCAATGACCCACCGTTGTAAACGTACATACCGAGAGGTAAAGTACACGTAAGAAGAAAGGGAGGGAACAGCAACGATTGTCACTAAAACCGAAGATAAAATATATCGAATTACATTCTTCAATAGCCGACGACTAGGTGACAATCGCTTCCTCTTACGTGTTAACCTTCTTCACGATCGGCCGCCTCTGAAGAATGAAATTCGATATATTATATCTTCTGTTTCGGTGTCCATCGTTACTCTTATCCCTCCCCTTCCTTTGCCGTTTAATTTGTCTCTTGGTAGGTGCTTCCAATTCGGGTCATTGAGCCACACAATATTCCTCTGCCTCCCCTCTTTGTAACCATAATTTACAGCACCTCAAACACAGGTCTGTATGGAAATGTAAGCGAAGTTACACGTTTGTATTCCTGAGATCATCATTCTGAAAAATGTGCGTAACCCTCCTTGAGCTCGAATTCATGTCAGACTACACCCAGGTGGTCGTTGCTGCAGCCGGTGGCTGCCCTGGCGGTCGTCGTCGTCGTCTTCTTCGCTACTGTTGTATCCGCGCCGGTGGCTAATACTGTGTGTGAAGAAGGCGTGGTGGGGTGTAAGGTAAGTGCAGTGATAAAACACACAATTCGGCTAAAATTAGGCGTTTATTTTATTAAGTAATAGTGATACATAAATTTAAACATCTGTCACGAGTTCCTCGAACAGATGACGATAGACTATGAGGTCACTTGCGTTAGGCACGTGTTCGACATACATAACTGAAGTTACGGCCGATGTCACATACGACAGTACGTCCGGCAAAGCGGTAGTGTAATCGGGCAGTTGTTGTTGCTCTATGTGAAATATCCGGTCGAGATATTGTAGGTCCAGTATAGTTAGGCTAAATTATTGCGTGCCGAAATACAGTCTTGCTAACCAGAAATTTTTCGGCGGTGACAGGCGGAAGGCACCGCTTACGCACCCTGCCCCTAACCCTCCTCCATTGCAGACGGAAACAAGTATCTTGGGCAGACAATCCGCCAGCGTGTTGATATGTTCGTCCTTAAGAATGATAGATTTCGACCCGCCCCTCCGTATGGCGTCGAATTCCACCAGCGGCTGATAGTTGCGTGCAGGGTAGAAACCGACAGATACTACGTGGTCCTGTCGGAGTTGATGAAAAACCGGCGTCTCAGCAGCACTCGCTTGGGACTAAATGCTGGACTCTCAGGCCAATAGGGACAGATGTTGGACGAGACGTCGGACAACAACTGCAAAAGGGCGCGCTTCCTCCTAGTAGCAGCTTGTCGACAAGTAGCCATCGCAGCAGGAGGAGAATGATGTGGGACGTGCTCGATCGGGGTTTATATAGAGCTGCAACTAATTCGGCAGAATGACGTGTCATATCAGGTGGACATTGGACGAAATCCTTCTTCTGCAGATAGTACATCAACCAATCGTAGAGTGAATGCGAGGTTTTGATTGCGCAAGAGAATCTGTGAAACTTGTGGCATGGCAATGTTCACCAGTGTTTGTGATTGAAAGAGACGGGTGGTCGGCAATCGAGATCCTCTAGGTTATTGATCGGTCGTCCCGTCAGTCCGGCGAGGAATGTGCATTTAGAGATGCCGTAGGCGTAGAGGTGTGCGAACCGGCCACGGCCTCAGTGAGGACGGTGTGCAATTCTTTATATTCTCTACGTCCGTCGGCCCAATTCACACCGTTTTCTGACAAGCCGTGATCGGCCATCTGGTAGTGGCTCTTGAAACGGAACGTCTCGAACGCGGCGGCGCTGGCCACGCTCAATTCCTTGACGACCGTCTCGTTTTGTAGCCCACGGAAGAACTCGTAATCAATCACGACCTCCCTGCCAGCCATGTTAGATTAGGAATAATTACAATCGGGCAGAGTACCTAATTTTATAGGCAGATGCGGCAGCATTGACCGCAACCGCCACGTGACATCTGGGCCCCGAATTCGGCGGTGAACAGCCGCTCCACTTGCTGGTCTGCTGCTGCGTTGCAAGCATTGAAAAGCGAGATTAAATTTTGGGGCGTGTAGCCCCTATCCATGTAGAGGGCGAAGATACAGCAATACTTCCCGCAGACGTCGGTCGTCAGGCCTTGCAAATGTCGCCTGTTATAGTCCCATGTTGTGCAGTTGCTTTTGTTAAATGCCTGGATGCTGGCTACGAGCGGTAAGATGCCGTATGAACCAAAGTAGTAGGCACTCGAAGATTTGAGTCGGAAGTGCACGCCTAGCCTGTGTGAAACTCCCTCTGTGTTGCGATCGGGTTTGACGATAACGGTGGTGGTTCGCGTGATCGATTGCGGTAGGAGATCGTTGGGGAAGACGTCGAGGAAGGAACTGACGTCGCGCAGCGTACACAGTATCTGCATGGTGTCCATTTTTCAAAAGTCGGTCCTGAGTGTACGATCGAAATCTATGAGGACTGAATTGTCGAATTCTAGGTACAACAGGCACGTGATCGCCTCGGGCAACGGCTTATTGAATTACAATTCGATCCTGATACTGCCGTTCTCGGGGTGGGACGTATGACTCTCCGACGCGCACCTATCAAGTCTGAGGTCAAATAGTAACATGAAATAGCCGTTTATATATATTGTGTGTTATCTGCAGTCCCGTGTTCGAGTGTTGTATGCCTGACGCCTCGAAGAGCATCCTGTAACCCATGACGGACGTCTTTTCATGATCCATGCCCGGAGTCAAGCCCTCGTTACGGAACTATTTACCGTTCACAAACAGCGAAAAATCGCTGATGTCACAATGCTGAAGTTTGTACGGGTTGCTGTCCAAAGAACCGTTAAAATCAGTGTTCTTAACCATGATGAACAGCAGACGTTTTGGAATGGGACCCAGGACGTCGTTGTCTATGGACAAGGATTAAGATCCGGCCGCGAATGTGAACGTCTTGAGTTCGACTCTCGTCAGGTTAGAGCGCGCGTGACTCTCCCTGTTTTTCAGCGTCGCAGTGTGAGCCAGCAATATTGCGGACTTTGGCCTGACGCGCCTGACCAGTAATTTGGCGTCCAGAAATTTGAGAACAATCTTTGAATCCACAATCTTGTACATCAGATAGAATCTAGGCCCGGCTTTGGTCAACCTGATCTGCAACCTGACCCCCGGCAGCAAGTAGAGGGGCACTTTACATATGTCGCTATGTAACCGGCCGAATAGCTCGACTTCCCTACTGGCGCTAATCCTGTTCCAAATAAGGATGAATACCTTTATAGTCATTGCGGTCCCATTCTCGGCAGAGGGGTCGACAGGCTGCATGTCGCCTGTATCGAGATACCAGTAGGCATTCAAGAGATGAGTGGCTGCGGCGTCTGAGCCTTAGGTCAACAGAGTCTCGAGATATAAGCGGTACTGGTAATGCTCGCTGGCCTGCGTAATGTTGACGCCATTGAGTGAAACGTTAAATTGACTGAATTGGGAGTGGAGGAAATTATTTGTCACGTCCGTGTGGTCCGAAAAATCCACATCCTTTCCCGTGGCCGTTATCAATTTACCTCTGACGTACAGTTTGATATCTAAATTGATGTACGTGTCGTTATCGATAGGTATTAAAAATTCCAGATCATTTTGATCGAAGGGGGCGATCGGTTTAACGCGACCTCTGTTGTCCCGAGTAGAGACGTCTGAATAGACCTATGTGCAAAGATGTCAAACATGCTACTGACGGACGCTATCTCGACGACGGCGGCAGACACGAAAGACTGCTTAAGATTGACTAATGTGAAACTAGGAAAAGATATACTTTTTATTATTTTTCTCATTGCACGCTCCTTCCTCCTCCTCTTACCTCCAGCCAAATCCACAACTTGGACGCCTTTGCTGCCCCGGCCCCTCAATTTGCTAATGAACATTAGGGCGGATTCAGTCACGTGTTTAGACACAATATCCCCGACACTCACGTCGTAGCGTTCAGCGATATCGGAAAGGATTTTACCGCCGGTACGCAACGTCTCACGCCCCACTGCTTCGGCACCGCTCCACAGTAGTGGGCGGACCCAACGGAAGAGACTGCCGAAAATATTGCCGATCTCATGTCCACGCTGACGTTAGAGCGGGCGGAGTAGACGGGACCTATCCCCGGAGTAGTTAGCCCGCGCCCCGCCTGATTTAGGTAGTACACTTCTAATGGGTGCATAGGTATAAATGTCCTATTCAAGATGGCGAAGCCCCGTTTATACACATTTTTACCACTTTTAGATTTTTCCAAAATGAAGCACCACTTTCGTGAGCGTCGTGCTGTCCTCGAAGGGTATGTGCAGCCCCTCGGTCGTCAGAAATTCTATTCGAATGTCCTTAAATCTGCGCTGCTCGACAGGCACTTAATACACTCGTGCTGGCACGATGGGAAGAGGTATGTCCGCATGCTGCGAACGGGGCTCTCGCACACGAATTGCGGCGATATCAAGTTACAGTTTATTGGGGCGAGTGTTTCCTCGGGGTGAGGAACACGAAATTTCACACAGCTCCACCTCCCAATTTGAGGTCGAACCCAGGTCCACGGGCTGAGCCTGTTACACCATGAAATCGGCGTGCGTATTCTGTTCGTAAATGTCGCGCGAGGAGTTGCTGAACAGGGCGACGTAAAATTGGCTCTGCATAGAGATTCTCTCAGATATTCTTCACGCTAGCTGCAGGCACCCAAGTGTCGAAGTCCTGATAGTAACCTCGCCAGCGGACGAGATATTCGCCAATGCCGCTTCTGACCTTCTTGTCCAGTATTTTATCCATCTTACAGGAGGTTCGGTCTGTTTTTCGTACAGGGGTCAGTTCCTCGAGATAAAACTAACCGTCGATTGGTGTGTCATTTAAATCCTCGTGTTTCAAAAACGACTTTCGGCCGCCTATCGGTTACTTTTGTGACCCTGAAAATTTCGGTACTGAAATTCTGTTCGGCACATTTGGCAAACCGCATCTTCTCTTTGCTGATGCGCACGTGCTGCCCCACCCGAAACGCCGCTGTTTTCGCGACTCGAAAGCGTCCACTCCGGGCCACCTTCATCCTCTTCCATATCGCTAACACGTCCGAGTCGGTGACTCGAGAGAGCGCCATGCCTGTCGTCGAGTGAACCGTGTCATTGTAGGCCTTGACAAATTTCGACAAAACATCAATACATCTGTACGTATTTTTATACTTAAAATATTTATAGAACCTATCGCGAATCGTGAGATGCACGCGGTTCACTATCGCACAATTGAAGTTGGGGTTCCTGCACACCTGAAACTGAATATCCCCTCGTCCGGCGACATGCCCTGAAAATGATTATTCAGAAATTCCTTGCCCTTATCGGTGCGCACCCGTATGGGGCGACGTCCTGTCGAATATTTTGGGTCATCGAATTTGGAACGAAACGCCGAGGCGACAGACGGCCCGTTCTTTGTCTTTTTTGGGAACAGATGTAGGTATTCCGAAAATACATCTATTACCGAAAGAATGTTTCTGTAATTACCGTTGTATTTTGCATGGACCTGCATATCCAACAGATCGCATTCGCACACGTCCATCACGTTAGACACTGTATAGCGATTACGTGCGAAACGTTTCCTCACAGGCCTATGAAGCGTATAGGCATCCTGCTTCTCTAACCAGGCTCTGATAATGTCCGGTTCACCTTTCTTGTTCTTTGCCGTGGCCGACCGAAGTTTCCGCAGAGTCGGGAAGGCAGACGGACTGGCCGCGTCGTAATATAACCTGCTAGTAGTTGTCATTAATACTTTACCCAATTACGACCTAACGCTGATTCGACACTCCGTCCCTTCGGTTTCGCAAAGCGGGACGCAATGACATTGCGAAATTTTTTCCTTGCGTTATATTAATGTTATCGCCTGGCTCATATCTAGTCAAATGAGCGTTAGTCAATATCAATACTTTTTTATTTGTCTTCAGATCCTCCTTGCCAACAAGTTGCGTATTCAGGTTCTTACGCGTCAGCAGCTCCCACGGCCCCTCTGTTCCTCTAAACACTGGTCCCTTAATTGTGATATTATCATCTGGATCTATAAACACGGGGAATCACCAATCATTAATTCCTCGCCTTCCTCACGGATACCGCATTGTGTGTCGCGAAAACTCCCCGGGGGAGTAGCGTCTTCTTCTTCTTCCGTCTGAGCTCCCTCCGTGATGTCATCTTCATCATATCCCTGTTTAAGGGTCGAAGGAAGGGGGAGGTGGTGCCTGCGTTTTCACCTCGACTTTAGGGACAATCAACTGTTTTGGTGGCTCACGCTCGGTGGAGGAGGCGGGCAGTTCCCTGTCGGGCATCACTCGTCTTAGGAAATCAGAGATAGCCTTCGTCCTCGTCTTCCGTCTGATATCGGACTCGCTAATCTTATAAAGCATCTTAACCCACTCCTACTACGGATGGTGTTTCTTTTTACGCTTGCGAGGCGAGGGGCGGCGTCGCCCCTATGATATTGATCGGGCGGGACCAGGTACATCTTACGTAATATTTTTTTACCAGGGTTTAAAGATTAAGCTGGCGATCGTTGGCAGTATGGCGCTCAGTAGGGGCAGCAGAAATCCGCCGCGCTGTACTGTGAGGCGCTTCTTGCCCGAGAGTGACACGTGCCTGTCGGCGACCTTGCGAAGCGCACACTTGTATTTCTGCATCTTGCGCGCGTTAGAGTCTGACAATTTTAAATTACCGTTTAGCACGTTCAACAAACATTCGCTTATGCAGTTCACGAGTTCCGTGTTACAGTTAGTTATGAGGGCTTTACGCAACCTCGGTTCGGCCTTCTTGAGCACGTGAAGGGCGTGTTAATACGAATTCACACGATTCACCGTCTATATCAGAATACACGACTGGAGGATATTCTTCCGGTAATATGTTGGTTTGAAACCACAGACATTCATCCGTTTCTTGTGTCAGATGCAATATTAGGTAGCCTTGGGATCTTTGTGTCGCATACAGGTAGGCGTTATACAGCCCGAGACTATCTTCGGGATACACTTGATTGGACTAGTATGCGAACTGTTTCGTATCTGTGACGTTTTTCAACGCGACCGCATAATGGGCATTCAACGATACGTGTCTACAGTAATGAAACAGATTTTGCGTAGTAAAAATCACGCTGATATTTCTGTGATGGCGGCCTCTCGTAAACAAGTCGAACACTTGCTTGGAATAGACGTCGTTCAACAGATCGTCTAGGATCACGAGGCGAGGTTTACCACCACCACTAAATTTGTCCGGCACGCCACCCTGATATTTGGTGTTTGAGGGCAAATGCTCACTTTTCGGAACGGCAGTCTTCTCACTGTAACACCAGATAATGCCGCCACCGAATTCACTTTCGTTGCACAGTGAGTCGCGGTTCTGTAGCAACCGTTGCAGTACGAAGTTTTGCCCGACTTACTAGGACCGCTCACTATACACTAGAAAGGATGCTTGAATTTCAGATCTTCATCACCCATGGATGGTCAGGGGGCTATAACACGACCCTCTCCCACCCTCCCTTATTTATACCCAAACGGGAGGGACTATTATCACCTAACCGCCGCCTCCTGAAAAAAGAAATTCTGTAGATCTTATTTTCAGGCTCGGTAACTATAGCAAATTTTCCGCCCCCCTTCCGCTTACGCTTAATTTTATTTTCGGTATGCACATTTACAACAGGGGTTCATCCCCCTTCAAAATCAAATCCTTGATAACATCACAATTTACGTTTGAGGGATATTCCCCTGACTTTACACACAGTCTTTTCTCAACCGTCACCCGTATCATCACTCTTGACGCGTAGACTTTGGCCCACCGCTCACAAATTCCTTTATCGTTTCTGAGGAGCGCAACACGGAGGTCATGTCCACCAATTTGTCCCCGTTTCGATCAGCGGGGGTTCACCCCTCGGCTCACTGTATATCACAGAGTCCGTGTCATAATACATCGCGTTCTCTCCAGACGGTCGAGGTACCGATAGAGATGGATTCTTGACCCGGCGGTGACGTAAGCTCCTATCACCTCGTTCGTATGAAGCAGATTAGGCAAGTCTTCCTCTGCACCACACTTCCTCGACGCCGGGCGTGGCTAGGAATTCCTACAGTTCTTTCGGCTCCGTCATAATTTTCGTCATTTTTCGATCGTTGCGCTCCGTCAACTTGCCCCACATGGAGTTGAGACAGAGTTTGGTCAGACCCCGTTTGGCAGCGTTATACTTGATCGCTTCCTTATCCAGCCGTATCCCTTCGCTGTGCCAAAATGAGTCCACATATCGGTCCTCGTCTTCGGGACTCTGTACCCAGCCCGGATAACCGCTAACATCCGCTTTCAGTTAAAAAAAAAGTGTTTATTTAGGCGACGAAAATTCCGCCCTCGCCTGTTTCGGGGTCGTACTGCGTGACCTGATACTCCTAAATCTAATATATCTCGACTATCCGGTACCCCTTTTCGACGGCCAACCTCACCTCGTCCATTACCCACTTACCTGTGAGGGCACGATCCTCATTTCGGGTATGGACCCATTCCTCAACTGAGGTGAGGACGCACGTTCTACACAGGTAAAACATGAGTTTAGTATCTCATCTGGAAGTGAAGACGGGGTGATACAACTCTCTGGCGGAACGATCGAACATTTGATCAGGCCATTCATACGCAGGCACTCCTCTATATCTTTACTCTTGATGCCTACGTAACGATAGGATGAACGACGAGGAACTTGAAATACTTGTATATGTACGTGTAGAGGCTCATGACGTCGACCTATTAAATTGTCTCATTATCCCGTGCCTTATAGTTGAGACGCATGGCCTCGGTTCGACCTCCGTACAAGGCATCATGAGTGCGCAGCGGACTCTGTTGCACGATGGGCCTCTCTGCATCGTCAAACTCACATTCCCACTGGACCTTGACCAGGTATCCTGCTCGCGTTATGTGCTCCAAGCGCGACATCGTTTGTTCGTAGCGTTCCGCTAGCGTATCCCCTTTCAGGGTGGCGACGTCACGGAACGGCTGGCACGTGTGGACGTGATAGAAGCAACCAAAGAACTCGTACACTGTAAGTGTCTCGGGGCAATAACCATCTACAATAAAGCGGGGCAGTTCGGGCAACAGGTATTCGCGAACTTTACCACAATGCATTACCTTCACACCGTCCGTCTCTTCCATATGCAGCAGCCACATTAAAGCCCTCTTCCTATAATTGTTGTTACATGTGTACCTCCTGTCGCTATGAGTCCGATAGTGTCGCGCCGCAAGAATCGTTTGCGCAACAACTTATTGCAAGCCGACGCGATATTTATCGACTCGATAAATACGTCTATGTTCCCAAATTGCATGAATTCGCGCCTGAAGACTCGACACGCCTGTCTTAGGACTGCGAGGTCATCCTGACAATATTTTTCAAATACTCGCCTGTTGTCGAAAACCTTCTCTGAATTCTGGCTCTCGTACCACGCGAAAATCCCCTGCCTCTCTTCCTCGCCCATCTCATTCAAGCCTAATACTTAATGTCGGGAATAGGACCCATGTAATCGAGGTTTTCCTCAGTAATGAATAGGTAAGGTTACCACGATTTGGAGGCCGTCAGACCGAACGCCTCGCGCAACTTACGCAGAGGACACGGAAGGAACGACACGATATCCAGAAATACTAGATGCTCCACTTTCATGCACATAATTATAAACCCGTTCATAATCAACTCCGGTTTCCATTTTAGTATGATCGCCCTATTCAGGATGAAATTAAGATCGTACGCCTTGGCATTATGTGCCATAGCTACAATCTTCTCGGCCCAGGGGCTTGGTTCGGTTAGATATGTAAGCAGGTCCCACACAGTTTCTTGCCAGAACGAGTGCTTCCTCTTACCGCATCGCAAGCAGTCTTCCCCGTCCTTGCATCGCGAACAGAACTGCTGCACGCAAACGAGGTTAGGTACGTGTAACTTTGTCTCGGCCGTGTACTCGGTATTTTGGGTAGTCCCGAAATCGTAGAAGACGTAAAATACCTTATCACTTGCGGTGTGTAACGAGTCCTTCAGAGGTCTCTTTTAGCAGAGGTGACCTATCTCTTTGTTCTCCTTACAGTTGTCGCAGAACCGTTTATTAAACTCGTGATTTCCCAGTGTCAAGACCCATCCGCACTCCGTACAACACCACTTTTCTTCACATACTGATTTTTTCTTCGAGGTGCTCTGTTTGTGGTTGGCGAAACATTGTGAGTTCGTAATTGCCTGTTACATTCGGCGCAGAGTTAGCGAACATGAGAGGATGCGCACGGGGGCAGACTAAGCAGTCGCTACACGTCTGATCGCAGGCATGCGTGACGTCACTTGTACGTGCCTTGTTGCACCCTTTACACACGTACCGTCTAGCCATGGCACCTGTAAGATTTGTGATTACGTGATAGTGTCTTTCTACTTCGTCATAGAGCAGATTAATTCGTTTGACCGAGTCGACCTGACCTTCGAACATTATGTCTTCACAGCTCAGACCGTGATAGACAATTATCTTGTACTTCCGTAAGTATTCTTGGCATCTGACTAATTCGAGAATACCTGCACCGTTAGACAGATCGATCCCGATTACCTCGAGTAGGGTTTGAACTACTGGACGTATCTTCCCGCCTTGACGATTGGCTTTGTAATTGGGATCATTATCTACTTTCGCAGTTGCTATTACCAATGCGTGAGCTAAACAATTCTGCTCCGCCTTCACCTCCACGATATTTTGCTTGAAGTGCGCCATTACGGAGAGGGGTCTGCGTCTGCTCTTCAGTGCACATCTACCGAAACCTACGGGCATCTTGAACGAATGCACGGTTTCGACCAACGTGTCCAAAGCATTGAACCTAGAATTCGACTGAGAGACTTTTTCAAACAAGCTGCATATCATGTCTGCGGATAACTGATCTTTCCTTCTGAAACTGATTCCGATCGGCTTGTCGTTCTGGTTCACCTGATTCTGAATAGTGATCCCCACCATACCACTATCATTTATATCGTGTAACGCGTGCTCGATGAGGTCGTTCACACTGGCTAGAAAATGTGCGACGGGATTCGTACTATCTGACGGGGTATTAATCGTACTGTAAGCTGCCTTCCTACAGCATTGTACCGCCTGCACTGTCTCGTATTCGTGTCCACAATCTCGAATCTGCGAGCCATGATTGTCTCTCTACAATACGATACACTAATAATTCCGATTGACACACCTGTAACATCTCCCTCAACTGCAGTCGGAATAGTACTTACGGTTCCCGTACACGCGACCTCCAATTTCTTCAGTAGTCAGATCATTCTTACGATTCCAACTGTTGCTGCCACGTTCACGCGACCTTATATTTATTGCCGACGGACTACTTATTTGCGGCGGATGCTGACGTCATGTAATTTGTATCAATGCGCAGCCTGGCATATGTCGCTCTGGTATGCGTACGTCATGTTCTTTGTTTCAGACGCTATCTTACAAGAGAAATGTGGAGGGAAGAGGAGGAGAATGCTCGCCTGCTGGCCAGCTTCTTGGAACCCAACGTCCCCCACCCAGCGCCGAACGCGGCGGAGGAGGATACAGTGCTGTTGTCGTGGCGCCAGAGCCTATGGCTGCTAACGAGATGGGATCCTTTGATCCGGTATACAGCATGGCTGCACGAATTGGAAGCAGCCATGAATGATCACCCGACAGCGCACAAAATGCTGGCCATGAAGCAGCCAGAATTCAACATTTTAACGGACCGTCGGGAAATCTTGCTGGCAGCGGATACGGACATCCATAGTTCGCATGTCGACACAACCAGACAACGCTTCCTTACGTTATGTAATCAATTAGGTACAGTTAACCTACTCGGGATGTCCTATCCGCTGCTAGCAGTGCTAAA
>Ga0131853_10018385_pt1 | contig 12715 bp, 14 predicted proteins | sample TergutLab28metaG_FD_92764 | JGI IMG/M metagenome (GOLD analysis project Ga0131853, IMG submission 92764) | Labiotermes labralis P1 segment gut microbial communities from Petit-Saut dam, French Guiana - Lab288 P1 (version 2) (version 2) | ecosystem: Host-associated > Arthropoda: Insects >...
AAAAGCCCCTCAGGGTAGCGTGCAGACTGGTAGAGGTTTGGGGTTGAGTACAAGGATGGCCTAAACGCGTCCCTCGCACTACTCGTTCTTGAGCATAACACTAAAAAAGGGAAGGCAATCCCCGTCGTCTGGTATTGTGATCCCTCCGTAGCCACCCATACGCTGATGGTAGGGTTGAGTGCAAGGATGACCTACACGCGTCCCGCGCAATACTCGTTCTTGAGCACATAATATTAAAAAGTGTCTGGCCCCGTTCAGTCTGGCATTGCAGTCCCTCCGTAGCCACCCCTACGCCGATGGTAGGGTTTAGTGCAAGAAGAGCATAAGTGAGGCCGTGGTACTGCTCGTTCTTGAGCGCACAATATTATTAAAAACAATACGGTGCCCCCGTGGAGTCTGGTAGAGCTGTGGGTTGAGTGCAAGAAGAGCTTAAGTGAGTCCGTGGCACTGCTCGTTCTTGAGCGCACAATATTATTAGAAAGGATAGGGTGCCTCCGGTAGCGTGACCTCCGGTGGAGGTGTGGGTTGAGTGCAAGAGAGGCATAAATGCGTCCCGCGCACTGCTCGTTCTTGAGCGCACAATGTTATTAGAAAGGATAGGGTGCCCCCGTGGAGTCTGGTAGCGTGGCCCTCGGACGTAAGTGATGCAGGGGGCATTGCTCGTTCTTGCGCAATATTATTAAAAAAGGATAGGTTTTAGTCTGGTAGCGCCGACTGTAGTGTGAGAAGGCGTTTGACTTGGAGGGTGTCGGCAGCCGCCCCGCCGCCCAGTTTTGGTCGTTCCGGAGGGTTCCAGGGAAGTTCCCGGGCATGCATAATAATAATAATAATATTTAAAAAAGAATCGGCGTGGCTGGTGGCAGCCGCCGTCGTCCAGCTCGGTCCTCCTCTTCCAGGCACTGGAGCCCACTACGGGGCCACGCCCCTCTCTAATTTGGAACCAAGAAACTTACGATATGCTGGGCATGCCGTTGTGTAGGGTCGGGCCTCAACATGTGTTGAGGGGAAGGCTCCCCCCGCGTGTTTTTATGTCGCAAAGGTTAATTTGACATCGTTAGAATCAAATTCGAGTGCACGATAAGTTCCAAAGTCGACGTCATAGGCATTATGAAAGTTAAGTTTTCCCCCAAAAATGTCGCACCCCCACGGTATATGTATATTAAGAGGTGCAAGTCAAGTGTGTTGGTCACCTCTGTGGCAGTCCATGAGCAATATAATGCGGGGGGAAACAGTTGCCACTCACTCGCAGAGTTAGAATTGTAATTAAGCACGTTCAGCTTATTACTTATCTAACTGTAATTAAACACGTATACCAGCGTGCCTCTTTCTGCGATATCAGCAAGGCTGGGCTTGCCACAGGTAGGAAGGTGATGTCACCAGCTGACGTAGTCATCTACGTTTGAAGCCACTGACGTAACATAGACCCAACGACGGTCTTGCGGTATATCAAATGAGAGAAGGGGAGGAGGTCTGTATAAAACGTAACGATCATAACATTATTGTGGTAGGCGCTTGCGTGTGTGCTTCGTGAAGCTGCTACATCCCCAAGCATAGCATTGTGTTTCGTGAATCTCCTAGTGGTGGACGTCTGTGTGTTTGCATTGTGAAAGAAACTGCTAATGTGTAGACAGGAGGTAGGGGAAGTTTGTACATGATACCTCAATGCAGTGAGTTTTTAGCAAAAGGTCAAAGCACATGTTGCAGCATGATCGTCACGAATGAACTTGTGCAACATCGCTTACATTTCCATACATAGCTGATGTGTTTCAAGTGCATCTGCTCATGACTGCCGAAAGCCAGGGTCGCAGAGGAAAATTCGTATGGTTCAATGACCCCGCCGTTGTAAACGAGAGGAAAGGAACACGTAAGAGGAAGGGGAGGGGAACCGTATCGCTTGTCAATAAAGCCGAAGATAAAATATTTCGAATTACATTCTTCAATAGGCGACGACTAGGTGACAATCGCTTCCTCTTACGTGTTAACATTCTTCACGATAGGTCGCCTCTGACGAATGAAATTCGATATATTTTATCTTTTGTTTCGGTGACTGTCTTTGCTGTTACCCCTCCCCTTCCTTTGCCGTTTAATTTGTCTCTCGGTAGGTGCTTCCAATTCGGGTCATTGAGCCACACAATATTACTCTGCTTCCCCCTTCGGTAACCACAAGGAGAGGCACCTTAAACACAGGTCTGTATGTGAACGTAAGCGAAGTTACGCGTTTGTATTCCTGAGATCATCATTCTGAAACATGTGCGTAGCCTCTCTTAAGAGAGAATTGATGTCTGAATATACCTAGGTGGTCGTTGTTGCATCCGGTGGCTGCCGAGGAGGTCGTCGTCGTCTTCGCTGCTGCTGTATTCGCACCGGTGGCTGCTGCTGCTCCTGTGTGAAGAAGGCGTGGCGGGGTGTAAGGTAAGTGCAATGAATATTTTTATTATATGTGATCTCCCAAAAAAACACACAATTCAGTTAAATTAGGCGTTTATTTGGTTAAGCAATAGTGATACATAAATTTATACAGATGTCACTAGTTCCTCGAACAGATGACGATAGTCTATGTGGTCACTGGCGTTAGGCACCGGTTCGACATACGTCACTGAAGTTACGGACGATGTCACATAAGACAGTACGTCCGGCAAAGCGGTAGTGTAATCGCGCAGTTGTTGTTGCACTATGTGAAATATTCGGGCGAGATATTGTAGGTCCAGTATAGTTAGGCTAATACATTGCGTGCCGAAATATAGTCTTGCCGACCCGAAGTTTTTCTGTCGGCGATAGGCGGAAGGCACCGTTCACACACCCTTCCCCGGTCCCTGCTCCATTGCAGACGGAAACGATCATCTTGGGTAGACAGTCCGCCAGCGTGTCTATATGTTCGTCCTTGAGAACGATGGATTTCGACCCGCCCTCCGTATGGCGCCGAATTCCACCAGCGGCTGATAGTCGCGTGCGGGGTAGAAACCGAAAGACACGTACTTGGTCCTGTCGGAGTTGATGAAAAACAGACGTCTCAGCAATACGCGCTGGGAATCGAAGGCTGGACTGGCAGGCCAGTAGGGACAGATGTCGGACGAGACGTCGGGCAGCAACTGCTCCAGGGCGCGCTTCCTCTTTGTAGCAGGTTGTCGACTAGTAGCCATCGCAGCAGCAGCATAATGTGGGACGTGCTCGATCGGGGGCTTTTATAGAGCCGCAACAAATTTCGCAGAATGACGTGTCACATTAGGTGGGCATTGGATGAAATCCTTTTGCAAATAGTACATCAAACAATCGGACAGTGAATGCGCGCTTTTGGTTGCGCAAGAGAACTTGGGAAACTTGTGGCTTGGCAATGTACACCAGCGTTTGTGATTGAAAGGGACGGGTGGGAGGCACACGAGATCCTCTAGGTTATGGATCGGCCGTCCCGTCAGTCCGGCGAGGAATGTTCATTTACAGACGCCATAGGCGTAGAGGTGTGCGAAACCGGCCACGGCCTCAGTGAGAACAGTGTGCAATTCATTATATTCTATATGTCCGTCGGCCCAATTCAGACCGTTCTCTTGAAACGGAACGTCTCGGACGCGGCGGCGCTGGCCACGCTCAATTCCTTTACGACCGTCTCGTTCTGCCGACCCCGCAAGAACTCGAAATCAATCACGACCTCCCTGTCTCCAGCCATGTTAGATTAGGAATAATTAGAATCGGACAGAGTACCTACCTTTTATAGGCAGCTGCGGCAGCATTGAACACAAACGCCCCGAGACATCTGGGCCCCGAATTCGGCGGTGAACAGCCGCTCCACCTGCCGGTCTGCATGGTCGCAAGCATTGAAGAGCGAGATGAACTGCTGGGGCGTGTAGCCTCTATCCATGTAGAGGGCGAATAGACAGCAGTACTTTTCCACAGACGTCGGCCGTAAAGCCTTGCAACTGTCGCCTGTTATAGTCCCATGTCGTGCAGTTGCGTTTGATGAATGCCTGGATGCTGGGTACGAGCGGTACGAAGCCGTATGAATCAAAGTAGTAGGCATTCGAAAATTTGGGTCGGAGGTGCGCGACAAGCCAGTGTGAACCTCCCTCTGTGTGGGGATCGGCATTGACGAACACGGAGATGGTTTGCTTGGTCGATTGTGGTAGGAGATCGGAGGGGAAAACATCGAGGAAGGAGCTGACGTCACGCAGCGTACACAGTATCTACACGGTGTCCATTTTTCCAAAATACGGTCGTGACTGTACGTTCGAAATCTATGAGGACTGAATTGTCGAATTCTAGGTACAACAGGCACGTGATCGCCTAGGGCAATGGCTTATCAAATTTCAATTCGATTCTGATGCTGCCGTTCTCGGGGTGGGACGTATGACTCTGCGACGCGCCCCTATAAGGTGTGAGGTCAAATAGTAACATAAAATAGCCGTTTATATACATGTTGTGTTATCTGCAGTCCCGTGTTCGAGTGATGTATGCCAGACTCCTCGAAAAGCGTCCTGTAGCCCAATGTCTTTTCATGATCCATGCCCAGAGTCAAGCCCTCGTTAGGGAACTGTTTACCGTTCACAAACAGCGAAAAATCGCTGGTGTCATAATGCTGAAATTTGGAAGGGTTACTGTCCAACAAACCGTTAAAATCTGTGTTCTTAACCATGGTGAACAGCAGACGTATTCAATAGACAAGGACTTAGATCCGGCCGCGAATGTGAACGTCTTGAGTTCGACTATCGTCAGGTTGTAGCGCGCGAGACATCCCGTTTTTCAGCGTCGAAGTGTGAGCCAGCAATATGGTGAGGTTCGGCCTGACGCGCTTGACTAGCAATTGGGCGTACGGAAATTTGAAAACGGTCTTCGAATCGACGCTCTTGTTCATCAGACAGAAGCTAGGCCTGGCCTTGGTCAACCTGATCTGCAACCTTACGCCCGGCAGCAAGTACAGGGGCACGTTACATATGTCGCTACGAAACCGTCCGAACACCTCTACTTCCCTATTCGCGCTAATCCTGTCCAACGAAGGATGAATCCCTTGTTCGTCATGGCGGTCACATTATCGGCCGAGGGATCGACAGGCTTCATGTCGCCAGTAACGAGCTACCAGTAGGCGTTCGAGAGATGAGTTGCTGCGGCATCTGAGCCGTAGGTCAACAGTCTCGAGATATGAGCGGTACTGGTAATGCTCGCTGGCCTGCGTGATGTTGACGCCATTGAGATTGAAGTTACATTGACTAAATAGGGAATGGAGGAAATTATTTTTCACGCCCGTGTGATCCGAAAAATTCACATCCTAACCCCAGGCCGATATCAATTTACCTCTGACATACACTTTGATATCTAGATCGATGGATGTGTCGTTATCGGCAGGTATTAAAAATTCCAGATCATTTTGATCGACGGGGCGAACGGTTTGTATGCGACCTCTGTTGTCCCGAGCACAGACGTTTGTATGAGCTTATGTGCAAAGATGTCAAACTCGCTACTGACGGACGCTATCTCGGCGCCGGCAGCATGATTGACTGCTGAAGAGTAACTGAAGTGAAATTAGGAAAATATGTCCCTTTTTATTATTTTTCTCGGGGCACGCTCCTTCCACCTCTTTTTCTTACCTCCCGCCACAGCATCACCACCGGCGTGTTTACGGCCCCGGCCCCTCAATTTGCTAATCAACTTTTGGGCGGATTCAGTCACGTGTTTAGAAACTATATCCCGGGCAGTCGTCGTGTCGGTAGGGCTACATTCAGCGATATCGATAAGGATTTTGCCACCGGTACGCAACATCTCGCGCCCCACTCCTTTGGCCTCGCTCCATAAGATTGGGCGGACCCAACGTAAGAGACTGCTGAAAAAATTGACGATCCCGTGTCCGCGCTGAAGGTAGAGCAGGGCGGAGTAGACGGGACCGATCTCCGGAGTAGTTAGGCCGCGACATGCCTGTTTTAAGTAGTACACTTCTAATGGATGCATAGCTATAAATGTCCTATTCAAGATGGCGACGCCTCATTTTATACACTTTACCACTTGAATTTTTTTCGAAAAAGAAGCACCACCTTCTGGGCGTCGTGCTGTCCTCGAAGGGGATGTGCAGCCCCTCGGTCGTCAGGAATTCTTTCGGATGTCCTGAAATCTGCGCTGATCGACAGGCACGTAATACACGTTTCGAAACTCGTGCTGACACGATGGGAAGACGTATGTCCGCATGCTGCGGACGGTGCTGTAGCCAAAGACTTGCGGCGATATGAGGTTACAGTATATTAGGACCAGTGTTTCCTCTGGGGGTGTGGAACATGAAATTTCACACACCCCCACCTCCCAATTTGAGGTCTAACCCAGGTCCACGGGCTGAGCCAGTTTCACCGTGAAATCGCGTGCGTATTCTGTTCGTAGATGTCGTGCGAGGCGTTGCTGAACACAGTTACGAAAAAATGGCTCTGCGTAGCCATACTTAGATATCCTTCACGCTAGCTGCAGGTACCCAAGAGTCGAAGTCCTGACTGTAACCTCGCCAGCGGACGAGATATTCGCGAATGCCGCGTCTGACCCCCTTGTCCAGTATTTCATCTATCTTATGGGAGGTCCGGTCAGTTATTTGTACGGGGTCATTTCCTCGCGATAAAACTGACCTTCGATTGGTTTGCCATTTAAATCCTCGAGTTCATAGAAGACTCGCGGGCGCCCATCGATTACTTTCGTGACCCTGAAAATGTCGGTGCTGAAATTCTGTTCGGCAGCTTTGGCAAACCACATCTTCTCTTTGTTGATGCGCACGTGCTGCCCCACCCGAAACGCCGATGCTTTCGCGATGCGAACGCGTCCCTGGGCCTGCTCCAACCTTTTCCATATCGACAGCACGTCCGAGTCGGTGACTCGCGAGAGAGCCATGCCTGTCGTCGAGTGAACCATTACATTGTAGGCCTTGACAAATTTCGGCAAGACATCAATATATCTGTGGTTATTTTTATGTGTGAAATATTTATAGAGCCTATCGCGAATCGTGCGATTTACGCGTTCCACTATTACACATTTCAAGTCGCGGTTCCTGTACACCTGAATCTGAATGCCCCCCTCGTCCCGTAACATGTCCCGAAAATGCTTATTCAGAAATTCCTTCCCCTTATCGGTGCGCACCCATATGGGGCGACGTCCTGTCGAATATTTAGGGTCATCGAATATGTACCGAAACGCCAAGGCGACAGACGGCCCGCTCATTGTCTTTATGGGGACCAGATGTAGATATTTCGAGAATACATCTATTACCGAAAAAATGTATCTGTATTTATCGTTGTATTTTGCCTAGGCCTGCAAACCCAACAGATCGCATTCCCACACGTTCATCACGTTAGACACTGTATGGGGATTGCGGGTGAAACGTTTCCTCACCGGTCTATGAAGCTTCTCTAACCAGGCTGTGATGACGTCCGGTTTAAGCTTTCTTCTTCGTTGTGGCCGACCGAATTTTCCGCAGAGTCGAGAAGGCCGACGGTCTGGCCGGGTCATAATATAACCTGCTAATACTTGTCATTAATACTTTACCCACTTACGACGTAACGCTAATTCACGGGGAATCACCAATCATCAATTGCTCGCCATCCTCACGGATACCGTATTGTGTGTCGAGAAAACGCCTCGGGGGACTAGTGTCTTCTTCTTCTGTCTGAGCCCCCTCCGTGACTTCATATCATCGTATCCTCGTTTAGGGGTCGAAGGAAGGGGGGGCGGCGGCGTTTTCGCCTCGACTTTAGGGACAATCAACTGTTTTCTGCTTAAATCTGGCTCAGGCTCGGTGGAGGAGACGGGCAGTTCAATGTCGGGCATCACATGTCTTAGGAAATCAGAGATAGCCTTCGTCCGCGTCTTCCGTCTGATATCGGCCTCGCGAATCTTATGACGCATCTTAACCCACTCTTCATACGGATGGTGTTTCTTTTTAAGCTCGCGAGACGCGGAGCGGCGTCGCCCCTATGGTAGTACGTAACATTTTACCGGGCTTAAAGATTAAGTTGGAGATCGTTGGCAGTATGGCGCTCAGTAGGGACAGCATAAATCCACCGCGCTGTACGAGTCGCTCCTTGCCCGAGAGTGAGACGTGCCTGTTGGCGAACTTGCGAAGCGCTGGCTGGTATTTCTGCAGCTTGCGCGTGTTAGTCTGACAATTTTAAATTTCTGTTTAGCATGTTAAACACACATTCGCTTATGCAGTTCACGAGTTCCTTGTTACAATTAGTTATGAGGGTTTTATGCAATGTCGCTTCGGCCGTCTTAAGCACGTGAAGGGCGTGGTAATTCGACTTCACACGCTTCATCGCCTATATCGGAGTACACGACTGGAGGATAATCTTCCGGGAATATGTTGGTCCGAAACCGCATTACGTCATCCGTGTCTTGTGTCAGATCCAAGAATAGGCAGCCGTGGGGTCTTTGAGTCGCATCCAGGTAGGCGTTATACAGCCCAAGACTATCTTCGGGATACACTTGATTGGCCAAGTACGCGTACTGTGTCTTATCTCTGACGTTTTTCAACGCGACCACATAATGGGCATTCAACAATATGTCTCTACAGTAGCGGCCCTGATGAAACAGATTTTGCGTAACCAAAATCACACTGATATTTCTGTGATGACAGCCTCTCGTAAACAAGTCGCACACTTGCTTGGAGTAGACGTCGTTCAACAGATCGTCTAGGATCACGAGGCGAGGTTTACAATCACCAAAGATCTCCGGTACGCCCTCCTGATATGTGGTGTTTGAGGGCAACTGCTTACTTTTCGGAACGGCAGTCTTCTCACTGTAACACCAGATTATACCGCCACCGAATTCGCGTTCGGTGCAGAGGGCGTCGAGGTTCTGGAGCACGCGCCTGTTGTCGCAAACCTCCTCGATATCTGGCTCTAGTAGCACGCGAGTAACTCCTGCCTCTCCTCCTCCCCATCGCATTTACGCCGTAATAAATAATGTCAGGAATGGGACCTATGTAATCGAGGTTTTCCTCAGTATTGAATAGGCGAGGGTACCACGATTTGAAGGCCGTCAGACCGTACGCCTCGGGCAGGTTACGCAGAGGGCACGGAACGAACGACACGCTATCCAAGAACATTAGATGCTCCATTTTCATTCACATAATTTTAGGCCCTTTCATAATCAACTCCGGTTTCCATTTTAGTAGGATCGCCCTATTCAGGATGAAATGAAGATCGAACGCCTTGCCATTATGTGCTATAGCAACGATCTTATTGGCCCAGGGGCGAGGTTCAGTTAGGTATGTAAGCAGGTCCCCACAGGATCTTGCAAGAACGAGTGCTTCCTCTTACCGCATCGCAAGCAGTCTTCCACGTCCTCGCATCGCGAAAAGAACTGCACGCAGACGAGGTTAGATACGTGTAACTTTGCTTCAGCCGTATACTCGGTATTTTGGGTAGTCTCGAAATCGTAGAAGACGTACAGTACCTTATCAATACCGCTTTCATTTACATACCAAGTTTTTCTTTGAGGTGTTCTGTTTGTCGTTGGCGAAATATGTGTGGCTTCAAAAGTGCCTATTGCATTCTAGGCAGGGCTAGCGAACTTGAGAAAATACGCACGGGGGCATGCCATGCAGTCGCTACACGTTTGATCGCAGACATGCGTGACGTCACGTGTACATGATCTGTTGCACCCTTTACACACGTACCTTCTTGCCATGGCACCTGTAAGGTTTGTAATTACGTGATAGTGTCTTCCGACATCGTCATAGATCAGATTAATTTCTTTCACCGTGTCGACCCGCCCTTCGAACATTATGTCTTCACAGCACAGACCGTGATAGGCAATTATCTTGTACTCCCGAAAGTATTCTTGGAGTCTAACTAATTCGGATATCCCCGCACCTTTAGACAGATCGATCCCGATTATCTCGAGTAGGGTTTGGACTACTGGACGTATCTTCCTGCCTTGACGATTTGCTTTGTAATTGGGATCATTATCTACTTTCTCATTTGCTATTACCAATGCGTTACCTAAACAATCCTGTTCCGCCTTCACCTCCACGACACTTTGCTTGAGGTGCGCCATTACGAAGATGGGCCTGCCCCTGCTCTTCAGAGCACATCTACCGAAACCTATGGGCATCTTGACGGTTACGACTAACGTGTCCAAAGCATTGAACCTAGAATTCGACTGGGAGACTTTTTCAAACACGCTCCATATCACGTCTGCGGATAACTGATCTCTCCGATAGGCTTGTCATTCTGGATCACCTGATTCTGAATAGTCATCCCCACCATATCACTATCACCAACATCGTGTAACGCGTGCTCGATGAGGTCGTTCACACTGGCTAGAAAATATATGACGGGATTCGTATTATCTGACGGGGGTCTTAATCGTACAGTGAGCTGCCTTCCTATGGCATTAAACCGCCTGTACTGTCTCGTATTCGTGTCCACAATCTCGAATCTGCGAGCCATGATTTCTCTCTACAATAAGATACACCTATTTAGGATTGACACACCTATAACATCTCCCTCAACTGCGGTCAGAATAGTACTTGCGGTTCCCGTACACGCGACCTCCAATTTCTTCAGTAGTCTGATTATTCTTACGATTCCAACTGTTGCTGCCACGTACACGCGACCTTCTATTTATTTCCGACGGACTACTTTTGTGCGGCGGATGCTGACGTCATGTAGTTTGTATCAATGCGCTGTCTGGTTTATGACACTCTGGTATGCTTAAGTCGAGTTCTTTGTTTCAGATGCTCTTTTACAAGAGAAATGTGGTGGGAGGAGGACAAAACTCTCGCCTGCTGGCCAGCTTCTTGGAACCCGACGTCCCCCACCCCGCGTCGAACGCGGAGGATAGAGTGCTGCTGTCTTGACGCCAGATCCTACGGCTGCTAACGAGATGGGATCAGTTGATCCAATACACATCATGGCTGCAACAATTGGAAGCAGCCATGAATGATTGCCCGATAGTGCACAAAATGCTGGCCATGGTGCAGCCAGAACGCAACATCTTGTCGGACCTTCGGGAAATCTTGCTGGCAGCGGATACGGACATCCCTAGTTCGCATGTCGACACGATCACACAAAGCTTCCTTACGTTATGTAATCAATTAGGTACATTTAACCTACTCGGGATGTCCCATCCGCTGCTAGCAGTGTTAACGTTGTCGACCTCCTAAAGTACTGGCACATGAAGTAAGACGCCGCCGACGACGACGACAGTTCGCAGGCCTCGTGCTCCAAGACAGGGAGCTGACACTCCGCCTGCGCCGTTTGCTACATGTACAATGAAGGACGTTTGTATGTTTTTTATTTTCCTTCTGGACTCGCTAATAATAATGTACATTAACCTCACGCCTATTTTGTTCTCACCTTGTATCTTTTTTACTATACTTCTTCACAGGTACAACGTCCTGCACCACTGTAACATATTCGTCACGGCACGCCCTTCATATTGCATGTTTTACTTAGTTCCGAACTTAGCGTCCGCCCTCAACATGGACCAAGCTGCACGGCGGCTGCCGCACCCTGCTGCTTTTTTTCTTCCTCAGTTAATAAATGTTCAAACGCTCGATTCTTTTTAATAATATTGTGCTCAAGAACTAGCAGTGCGCGGGATGCATTTAGGTCTTTCTTGCACCCAACCCACACCTCTACCAGTCTGCACGGAGGCCACGCCTACCAAACTGTATGATGGTGGCCTGTCTTTTTAATATTGTGCGCTCAAGAACGAGAAGTGCTCGGGACGCATTTTTGTCTCCCTTGCACTCAACCCACACCTCTACCGCAGGCCACGCTACCGGGGGCACCCTATCTTTCTAATAATATTGTGCGCTCAAGAACGAGCAGTGCCACTGCCTCACTTAAGCTCTTCTTGCACTCAACCCACACCTCTACCAGACTCCACGGGGGCACCCTATCCCTTTTAATAATATTGTGCGCTCAAGAACGAGCAGTGCCACGGCCTCACTTAATCTCTTCTTGCACTCAACCCACACCTCTACCAGACTCCACGGGAGGCACCCTAACCTTTTTAATAATATTATGCGCTCAAGAACGAGCAGTGCCACGGCCTCACTTAAGCTCTTCTTGCACTCAACCCACACCTCTACCAGACTCCACGGGGCACCCTATCCCTTTTAATAATATTGTGCGCTCAAGAACCAGCAGTGCCACAGCCTCACTTAAGCTCTTCTTGCACTCAACCCACACCTCTACCATACTCCACGGGGGCACCCTATCCCTTTTAATAATATTGTTCGCTCAAGAACGAGCAGTGCCAAAGCCTCACTTAAGCTCTTCTTGCACTCAACCCACACCTCTACCAGACTCCACGGGGGCACCCTATCCCTTTTAATAATATTGTGCGCTCAAGAACGAGCAGTGCCACGGCCTCACTTAAGCTCTTCTTGCACTCAACCCACACCTCTACCAGACTCCACGGGGGCACCATACCCTTTTTAATAATATTTTGCGCTCAAGAACAACCAGTGCGCGGGACCCATTTCAGTCTCTCTTGCACTCAACCCACACCTCCACCGGAGGCCACGCTACCGGATGCACCCTATCCTTTTTAATAATATTGTGCGCTCAATAACGAGCAGTGCCACTGCCTCACTTAAGCTCTTCTTGCACTCAACCCACACCTCTACCAGACTCCACGGCGGCACCCTATCCCTTTTAATAATATTGTGCGCTCAAGAACGAGCAGTGCCACAGCCTCACTTAAGCTCTTCTTGCACTCAACCCACACCTCTACCAGACTCCACGGG
>Ga0131853_10018388_pt1 | contig 12713 bp, 13 predicted proteins | sample TergutLab28metaG_FD_92764 | JGI IMG/M metagenome (GOLD analysis project Ga0131853, IMG submission 92764) | Labiotermes labralis P1 segment gut microbial communities from Petit-Saut dam, French Guiana - Lab288 P1 (version 2) (version 2) | ecosystem: Host-associated > Arthropoda: Insects >...
CATTTATATTTTTTATTAAATATAATATAGAATTTCGAAACGTGTACAGTAAAGAACAGGGGGGGAGGGAGGAGGGGGGGGGGGGGGGGGGGGGGGGGGGGGGGGGACTGTATTTCGAAAATACTTTCTCATATGATCTTTAGTTTCAATGACAAACAGAAAGTACTTCTATGCTGACAAATGGCAACATGCTCGAATGATTCTGATTAAATTTTACAATGAAAATTCTTCATCTCTACGCTTGTTTCTTGTCCGTCGTGTAAAGAAGGCGTTACAAAAACCCGCATTCACGAACTGTGCATTTAGAGGCAATACCGGAGCCGCTACTTGCCGCTACCACCAAACGTTCGTCAAAATATTCTGCGACAAGCAGGTAAATTCCGGGACACGACGCCGCAGTAAAAAGCATTAGCGCACGCCAAAACAAGTCAACGAAGATGCAAAAAATCTTTTTTGCGGACCAGCAGCATCGAACTCAAAGCCCGACATTTTGGACAGCCTGGTTACGAAATGAACCGTCCAGTTCGGTCCGGTCGTCCGCCAGGGCTTGCATCCTTCTCGATCACGGTGAAAGCTGCAGACCTAAAAATGAGTCTTTCTGCTCACGTAGAGCCTCTTTAGCTTCTCGTTCCGCGTTTAAAAGTCTTCGCCTATAAAAGGAATTCTGTAGGATACATTCGATAGTGTTAGCAGGTAAAGGCTTTTCGGTTACGGTAGGTTTCCATTTACGCCAAGCTGATTTCGTAACGACAGTTAGGGGCAGTTACCAGAACGCATGGGGAATAAAGTTAATGGCGTATGTAATAATAGGTAATGGGGGAAAGCAGAGGTGTATACGGTGTTTTGGTGAGGAAACCTGAGGGAAAGAGACCACTTAGAAGACCCAGGCGTAGATGGGAGGATAATATTAAGATGGATCTTCAGGACGTTGGCTGTGGGGGCATGGACTAGATTCATCTGGCTCAGGATAGGGGCAGGTGACGGGCACTTGTGAATGCGGTAATGAACCTTCGGGTTCCACAAAATGCAGGGAATTTCTTGACTGGCTGAGAACCGGTTAGCTTCTCAAGAATGACTCTGCTCCGTGGAGTAAGTGCTGCTTACCTCAGACCGCATGTAGCTGCAGTAAAAACCAGTGTTTCAAGGACATAGACCAGTTGCTGAACAAATGTTAGAGTTTTATTCCATTTTAAGAAAACCGACCGGTACATGGACGTCATTGCCATGGACTGAACTAGCAAGGATGTGGAAGTGGTTGTGGCGTATTTACGATGAATATTCGAGCCTTCACGGATGTGAAGCCGTGTCGTTGGGGGTTAAGTTGCTGGCGTTTCGATAATCGCAGTACCATCATCTTCTAGTACTGCCTGATCCCGAAGATGACGGCTTTAGGAACATTCGACCGTCGGGAACCACTCGCCCAACAAGGAGTCACGTCCGAGAGGACTTCAATCTTCAGCAATACCGCTGTAAGAACCAGAAAGATCGCGTAATTTATGACACTATTCCGGCATTTCACTGAGAAAAACTATGGATGACTGGGCAGGAATGGCCTGTGACCTCGCGAGCGCAAACTTAAATTGTTACCAACTTCAAACACTAGACACGTGCCGGCACAACGACGGCTTTGCTGCACACACAAAGCTTGCGGCGTATTTCAATCAATACAAGTTGCGATGCGATTCGGCTGATCCCGGCTGTTTTCGGCTCGCTTCGTTAATCTGCAAGTTCGTATCTCTGCAGGACGTTCACAGGGTCTAGGCCACAGACATGCACCTTTCCCCGACTCGAGAATTATTTCGCACATCAGCACAATTACGTGACGTTTCTACGGCGGCGTCGAGGATCCAGATCTGCTGAGATCCGACGCTATGTCGCTGGGTTACATTCCCCGACGTTCGGAAGAACACAGCGCCTTCACCTTCGAGGGCCCAAGACACTTCAATCCATGGAGATAAAAGCATGAGATACTTTCGAAACGTCGTGAAACACCAAGCTATACGGCGTCAAATCCAGGAAGGCTAGCACTAGACTCTTTCTAAGGTCGGTGACGTTTTCGCGCGCAATATTAGGAGCGAGTCGCCAGTACGATGAGGGCACATCAAACTGGCGAGCAAACCTAACAACAGATACCACCCATTCCTTGCCACCTCACGTACAGGGCAGATCCGCCCGCCAACTTCGGTTTTCATCAGCCGAAACGAACAGCGTAAAGTGCCTTTCATTTCAACGGTGATAAATACATACAGAAAAGTCATTCTTAACAAGTGCCAGTCGCTCAGCTCGCCGCTTGTTTCTGGAACCACCAACAGAAACACTGCCACGTTCACCAGTGCCCGCCAACGGACACAATCCGACCGACCACATGCATCCCGTCCACGGCCTCGCAACCCATTCGAACTTACGTACCAATTCGCCTTTTTTCACACCTATACACTCCCTGTCCATTTCATTCTTCGTTGCACGATTACGCTAACAGCGCACGAAGTACGAAACTCATTATGCAATTTTCTGCCACTTCCCTCGGCCAAAACGTTCTTCCCAACTCCTTGCTTTCAAATTCCCTCAATCTAGGTGCTTCGCCTAAGAAGAGACAACCTTTCTCTCTCTCACACACACACAAAACAGGAGGTACAATTATAGAATTATTCTTCACAGCACTTTCTGGAAGCTATCCTGCTAAGGATACGACGCCCACATCGCACCAACCAAGGACGGGCGCCTGCACTATTCTGAACCGAACAGTACTAGCCAACATTTGCTCCGGCTATTCCCTAAGAGAGCCTCCGACACTTCGTGTGTATCAAATCAATGTCGCACGCAAACGGGGAGCCTCAAGCAGTCAGTATAATGACGTGGATACGGACTAGACGAATCGGGGCTCGAAACCTGACAGGGAGCAAGAGGTATAATTCGTCCAAAACGTCCAGATTGAGTCTGAAACCCACCCATGGACCTGTTCAATAGGTCCCGGGGGCTGCCTCCCCGGCGATAAAATAACCACACACCTCTGTCTAGTACTGAGGTCTGGCATCAGTGGATTCATACATCCTCTTTCCCCTTCGCCTTCATGGCGTCTGTTCGGAATTAACATGTCACAAGTCAGAGACTCATATCTCGTCCCACCAATTCTCATCCTCTTGTGCTCTGAGCCCACATCTCTAGACCCTCCACAGCAACAACACTTCGGTATGGTAGTTATTAAAAATAAGAATTCTCATTGTCGAGATCTGACGTCCCACCACATGGAAAACAATGTTATCAGACGACTTTCGACGACAGTTTAATGACGAACTGCAGACACCTGTCTGTAATTACAGCGGCTTATCGTCGATTCCTCGGATACGCGCATACCAGTGTTGCCACGATGCCTTAAACAACTGTCATCAAAAAATTTCCTTTTATTCACTTCAGGAATTCCTCATGCAAAATCAGTCCTCTAAGGTCCAGTGGTCACTATATGTACCACCAGGTACATATAGTGACCAAAGCGTTAACTGATTGGTTGCTAGGCGCGTCCGCAAAATTGCAAAAAAGACTATTAGCTTCGTCATGTCCATGTGTCTGTCCGTCCGTCCGTCGGCATCGAACCACTCGGCTCCCAATGGTCGAATTTCCATGATATTTGATATTTGAGTATTTTTCGAAAACTGTCCAGAAAATTCATGTTTCAATAAAATCCGACAAGAACAACGGGTACTTTACATAAAGACCTATGGACATTTATTATACATCGGTGAACTCTTCTTATAACGAGAAATGTTTCAGACAAAAGTTGTAGAGAAAATCAAAACACACATTTTGTGTTCAGTAACATTTATTCCCCGAAAATCGTGCCGTTTATGAGATAATGTGGAAAAATGCTGTAGAAAGGAGCAGGCCACAGATGGCAATATGGCGCAAGCGCACTGCATGGTCGATAACTAAGGCGACAAACACACACTCAGAATATGTAATACTCATTGCTTTTTCGCTGCAACAATGGTTGCACAAACGCTCCTCAGCGTTACGTTACACGTGCACTGTCTGCCTTGTTATTACCGCGAGGGTGTTCACTGAGCGGTACGAACTAGAATTTACATATAGCTCAGGTTCAGTTCACCATTCAGGGGTCGTATTTTATGTCAGACGCAATCGTTCCTTGCGTGGGAGATTATAGGTTAGGTTCCAGGACACGCGAAAAAACAGCAATGCGACGAAAACCCACAGCATGGAGATTAAGTTATGGGCAATGTACGGACAAGTAATATTGTGGCGCCTTCCGTAACACCACAACGCGTTCTGTGTGTGTGTCAGTGAGCGACACGTCACTGTCAACAATACAAAAATACAGAGTGCTGCACAACAATGCTTTTATAGTAAATATGTTACCTGCAACAATGAAACGTACGTAGGTCTCCACGCAAAGTGTCCGATGTTGCATGTTCATTTGCTCATGGCCTTCTTCAGACGAACGATTTGGCAACACCGATCGTAACGACGGGTAAGTCGTTGCGTAGTTTCTCAGCTTTTATGTTGACACAAAACTCTCAGGAGGTCGGACGGAATTAATCAATTATGAAGCAACAACTATTAAATACCATGAATGAGTGCGTGCGTGCGTGTGTGTGTGTCTGTCTGTGCTCTTGCCTTCGTTATTCGGCAAGCAAATCGCGTCTTTTCTGCGCCGCATTATGTTGTCAGCTATGGTCTGTCTGGCTCTATCATATTTTCCCGTATTTTCGAAAAAGAAACGTTACTGAACACAAAATGTGTGTTTCGATTTTCTCTGCAACTTTTGTCTAAATAATATGTAATTCTTACAAGCATTCAGCGACAGTATCACAAATGTACATCGCTCTTAATGCAACGTTCCCGTTGTCCTTGTCAGATTTTATTCAAACTTCAATTTTATCGAAAGACTTCCGAAAAATCCTCAAATGCGAAATTTCATGAAAATCCTCCAATCGGAGCAGCCAGAGTGTCCTGTCCACTCAGGCAAGACATGGCACAGCTTATAATCGCTTTTCGCAATTTTTCGGACGCGCCTTACGAGGCTGTGGAGGACCAGCAGACTGAATAGCAAGATGGCGTCGGATGAAGCACTACTTAATATTTGCACTCGTTTTGTAGATCAAAATTATGGTGAAAGTGGTGAAAATATGTGTGGAAAGTGTTGTAAAATAAAAGATCACTTAGAACTGCTCATCAGTGAACTACAATCTTCACAAATGATAATCAAGATCCTTCAAGAGGAAATTAAATTAACCTCTATCGGTCAGAGGAATCAAAATAACCTCACAAACTGTGCGGAGTATAAACCCCATGATGAATCTCACCCTACCATTGATAAGAACAGGGCGTGGAAGGAAATTAGACGCACCAGAGCGACGGCTATGAAGCACAAGAGGCACAACCATACAGATCAAAGGGTTACGGACACATTCCCACTATCTTCGAATCGTTATAACCCTTTGTGTAATGATTCGGAAGGTGACGATACCCCAGCACGTACAGAAAAATCAAGGGTGGTAGAGTCCAAGCAGGTAAGGAAGCATAAGATGGATCGTAAAAAGAGAGCGGTGGGGAAAAAACAAGATCAACTTATTATCTTGGGGAAGGAGGACAGTCATGCCAGTGGATGTGCCGCCGAAGTAAGTCATATGTTAAATAATGATTTTGAAGTGCTCGAATTTGTTAATCCAGGATCAGGAACGAAATACCTAAAGGACACGTCCAGGGTGAAATTACAACAGTTAACAAAGAAAGATGTAGTGGTGCTATGGGGGGCTCTAATGACATTGTGAGAAATAACTCAACAGTAGGTATGAAACATCTATTAGAATTTGTAATAAATGCAAACCCCACCAATGTAATCCTGATGAGTGCACCGCACAGACGTGGCTTAATGAGTAACTCATGTGTCAATAATGAGGTACAGAAGTTTAATAGGAAGCTACGTAAAAGGCTGGAAAGATTCGGAAAAGTGTAAATGACAGATGTTGTCAGTGAATGCAACACAAAACACAGGCAACTCGGAGGGTAAAGTGAGCATGGCAAAGAACATTGTTTGTGTTTGTGCTTGTTAAACAAGAAAGTGGAGCCTATCAATGGGAGGTGGCATACTGAAGAAGAAACGGACATTCTATGGCAATTTTTGGATTTTTTTTTAAAAAAAAGTTGAATTAATAAGCAGAAAATACAGTCTAGAAATAAAAAGCCTATACTATGTGGTGACTGGAACTTTATGGTGAATAACAAAAGATTATGTGAACTACAAAATCTATTAGAGAGCTATGATATGATGAATGCAGTAAGATCCCCGACCACAATTACCCCCTCCATTGAATCACTGATAGACGTTATCGTAACAAACAAAGATATTCCAGTATTAAGTATAGCTGTTGTAGACTTGGGTTTGTCTGATTGCCTCGCACAAATATTGAGAATAAATATTGCTAAAAGAAATAGGAGAACTAAAACGATTGTGAGAAGATGGTTCACACCAATAGTGTAGAAGAATTTAAACATCTACTATCTAAGGAATTACTGAATGATGTATATAATTGCTTGGATGTAAACTCTTCTTTAGAAGCATTTTTAGGTACATTTTTGTTCTGTTTTAATATAGCATTCCCATATAAGACAGTAAACGTAAGGGTAAGATCAAATAAAAGATGGTTCTCAAAGGGACTAATAGTTTCAAATAAAATAATGCAAACCCTAAATAATCTAAAAAGAACATTTACCCTCACGAGGGAGGCTCTAATCTATATAGAAAAATATCAAAGAATATATAAAATAGTATTAAGGGAAGCTAAAAAAAAAAGAGAGATAATGATATGTATGTTATAGAATCAGTGGACAGAACGAAAGCCAAGTGGTGACTAATTAACAGAGAAATTGGTAAAGCTCCAGAAAATGAATAGAAATTGGAACTGAGAATTGGAAACAAAACCACTTCAAACCCTAGTGAGATTACAGATAAATTGAACACACACTTTATAAACACTGTGGAAGAACTGGTAAAACAAAATAGTAATGGAAGTGTTTAAAATTTAAAGATAAAACATTATCCTAATTCCATATTTATTTATCCTGTAACAGAAGAAGTGATTAGTCTTACTAAGAGCTTGAAAGGGAAGCCTATTGCAGGTGATGATGACATACCTGAGGATCTAGTTAAACAATGTGCACAACTAATTAAAGGACCTTTGGCACATATTTACAATTTGTCACCGAACTCAGGTGTCTTCCCAGATGTATGGAAGACAGCAAAAGTGAAACCTTTATTTAAAAAGGGAGATAAGTATGACACGCAGAACTACAGACCAATATCAATAATATGTGTCTTCACTAAACTATTAGAAAGATTGATGTGTAATATGATAAAATCTTTTTTATACGAAAATAAGATTTTTTTCAGATGCTCAAAATGGTTTTAGGAAAGGTACATCTATTGATACACCAGTTCAGTCATTTATTGGAAGTATTCAGGAGGCCCTATATAAACGAGTTCACACCACTGGAATATTTATTGATTTAAAAAAGCCTATGATGTACTGAATCATAAATTATTACTAGAAAAACTATTTTACTATGGTATAAGGGGCTCCATTAACTTATGGTTTGGGTCTTATTTGACACACAGTAAAGTTTGTTGGAATTTGTCAAAGTGACACAAGCAGTGTGAGGGTAAATAGATATAGGTCCTCCTCCATGGAAATTAAACAAGGTGTGCCACAGGGTTCGGTAATCGGTCCGTTGTTGTTCCTGCTATAATTAAATGACCTTCCCGTAAATATCTACGATGCTAATTTAGTTATGTTTACCGATGATATTAACGTGTTAATTTCAGACAGTGATGTAAGATCGCTTCAAATCAAAATTGTTAGGGTAGCTGCAAAATTGGAAACCTGGTTGAATAGGAACGACCTCGTAATAAACGCAGGAAAAACAGCAGTAATGTTGTTTCACAACAAACATATTTTTTGGTAAAACCTCTAGTTACTTTTAACAAAATAGCCGTGGATTACACAGCTGAAACGAAATTTCTTGGCATTCAAATTACGGATACACTAAAATGGCACTCCCATGTACAGTCACTAGCAAGTAAATTGAGTAAGGCAGCTTTTATGATAAAATCTCTCAAGGATATTCTGAGTCCGAATTTGATTCGAAACATTTATTTTACAAAATTTCACTCACTTCGCCGGTTTGGTATATTATTTTGGGGGGAGGGGGGAGCAGGGGGCGAATTAACTACAAGAATATTTAGAATACAAAAACGAGTTTAAGGTCAATGGTAGGAGTAAGCTCAAGAACATCCTGCAGAGAAGAACTGAATTGAATATTCTCACCCTGGTTTCAATATGTATATTGGAAGTGATATGTTATATACGGAAACACCACCAGTTTGTACAGCTGAATTAAAATATTCATACTTATAATACAGGAAAGAATATGGATATTCATATCCAATCATACGGTACTGACTTATATAAAAGATGTGTAATAAACATGCGGACTAAATTATATAACAATCTTACTGGTTACTTAAAATAGATACTTATAAGACCTTTAAGAAGGAACTGAAATCATTTTGTCTTCTGCATACCTTTTACTCAGTGGAAGAATTTGTAGCTTTGTAACTATGTAACTTCATTAGCTCTGTATTTAAGCTTTAATACACTATGAATAAGCAGTTCTGAAATCATTTGTAGAATATTATGTTACGTTGCTATTTGATTTATCTTACTTCATGTATATCGCCTGAAACTGACGAGTCTACTATCATGTACGATATTTGGACTAATAAATAAACTAAACTGATATCGATGATGAATGATACTGGAGGAACATGTACTGCAGGAAGCTCGGTGTCGTCGGTAGTCTCAGCTCCGTTGAGATATATGTCTACTTGAAATACAACAACATTCATTCGCATTCGATTACATTTTGTCGACACATTCCTATTTTGGGTTAAAATCCGACATCGACAACGAACGCCTTAATCGAAACTTTACCAGCGTTCCTTCGCGCACCCCAAGTTGGACTTTGTCAAATCGCCACCGCCCCGATTCTCATTCTCAACCCCACGCTTCTCAAATCGGTTGTGTTTCAGTGTTCAGGTGGTCGGTCCGGCCCAACAGCTACTACACAGCACAACGGCAGGTCTGGTTCCCAAGGACACAGTACCAGTCCTTTTTCCTACGTCTTGCCTCTGCGGCAAGGGTCATGCCGATAAAGTCTACTGCACAGCACAACGGCAGCTCTGGTTCCCAAGGACACAGTAAAAGTCCTTGCCTCTGCGGCAAGGGTCAGGACGATATAGTTCACGCCTTGAAGGTTAATCGTTTCGCGAAATGTGCCATTTTACTTGAGACACGTGACTAGTGTTCAGGTCTACACCACTAGTTCTGGCAGTGTTTTAAAACCGATCTGCAATGTGCTGTGTGCTAAACCTGGTCCAGGCACACATCCTCAATGGTCCGCAGTTGCTGTGGTACAAAATATACACAAGTAGGGTAATACCTGGAGGCAGGAGGTGGGAGTAACATCGCACAGCAAACACGGCATTCACAATAACGTGCAGAACTGGCTTGGACGGTGTGACGTCTTTATAAGGATGGAGCTGCGGTGAGTATTTGGACTTACTGAGACAGGAAGTGACACAGGGGAAGAGGGGGAACTGCATACGAAGCCTTACACTCTGGTCGAACTCCGACCCCCCCCGCCCCCCTTAAGGAAGTTCTGCCGAAGGACCGAATGAATAAAAAGGTAAAGGTAAAAAAGAAATCCCATTAGAGGCCTGGACAGGCCCAGAGGTTAAAGGAGACGGAGGCTCCCAGATTTCAAGACAGTCGGCACATGAAGGTGGTAAGGTTATCAGACCTACGCACCGGCCGCCTTTACACCCCAGGAAATACTCCTGGTACTCATTTCCGGTAGAGGCCGAGTCAATCCAGGGCCATAGTGCGGCTGGAAGGATTATGTCAATTAAAAATTCCAGTGGCACCACCGGGAATCGAACCGGCGACCTTCCGACTTGTAGCGCAGTGCTTCAACCATCTGCGCCACCAGCAGCGTGCCCCTGACCGAATGAATACATAAATATGTAAGTAAAATAAAGATAATGTTCAACTTAGAAAGTGCCACTAAGGCCCAGAGGGGGAGCAGATGTACAGCCATACTCCTTCTTTAACCCTGGCGTTAAGATGGGTGTGGATGGTCAACGCCACGGCCCGGCCGCTTTACCCCTGGGCATGACCCAGAACCCATTGTACATTAGGCTGGGTGGGACCCAAGGCCGGTCTGGACGGGTGCTGGTGATTCGATCTCCGGTCCGTAGCGAGTCGCTATACCGACTGAGCTACCCCGGCACACAAACATATAACTAAACAATAAATAGCTAAGTGTTAACAAGAAGCTATCGTGTGTGTCCGTTTCGCTGATGTGTAGCTGTGAGATTGTGCTGAAGTACAATACAGTCTTGCCTTTGCTTCTGACAACTTCCTATCTGTTCTCGTTTATCGCATTTACGCAGCCCACCTCTGCCCGGCGAACTTTGGCAGGAAGTTACAAACAATGCGTGTCAGCTAACTTGAAGGGCCCGGTGTGTCAGGAATGCCTTCTGGGACGGATAACGACCAGCACCTACAGTTATAAATTATCATCTTCGGCTGCTCAGTTGGCACGCAAATACATACATGGACTGCCTTAACAACGCACAATCCATGTAATGCCTCAACAACGTGCCTTCCAACCCTACTTGCATCGAACTATTCCCCGTTTGTTAGCTTTAATAGCTACGTAAGAGTTTCTTTTAAAAAAACTTGGCTGTGTCGTCTGTTTCTTACCTAACTACGAGGGGGGTGCTGATAAGTCCTTAGCCCTACCAAGATGGAAACAAGTTACAGCGACCAAACTCGGGATTTATTCAACATACTCCCCACGAAGCTCAATATACTTCTTAGCTCGTTGCTCTAACTTTTGCAAGCCCCCCCCCCCAAAAAAACCCCCGGTTTCCGTCTAACCAGGTCTCCACGGCAGCAATGACCTCCGCTTCGGACGAAAAATGGCGACCTTTCAATTGTTTTTTCAGTCCAGGGAACATATGGTAGTCCGACGGGGCCAGATCCGGAGAATAGGGTGGGTGATCAAGACACTGGAAGCCCAGTTAGGCCAGTTTCTGCTGGGTTGCAGTGCCCGGTGAACCGGGGCATTTTCGTCCAAGAACCCCTTGGTGAATTTCCCACGGTGTTTTTCCTTCAAAATGTCCTTCAATTGCACCAGTTCCTTCAAAATGTCCTTTAATTTGCACCAGAAGAGACGATTAATACTCCGCGTTGATAGTTTGGCCCTGTGTAAGAAAATCAATTAGGAGGATTCCGTCTTGATCCCAAAAAATCGAGGCGAGAACTTTTCCAGCGGATTTTTGCACTCGGAATTTTTTGTGGCAGGGTGAGCCGCTATGCTGCCACTTCACTGATAGCTGCTTTGTTTCCGGTTCATAGTGATATAACCAGGTTTCTTCCATGGTCACCAATCGCGACAGGAAATCATTTGGATCGCGCCGAAAAAATTCCAAATGTTGCTCAGACGAATGGCACCGTTGACGTTTTTGATCCGCGTTCAGGCATTTCGGGACCCACTTCGCGTAGAGGTTCCGCATGTCCAAATCGTCATGAATGATGGATCCAACCCACTCTTGTGAGATGCTCAGCTACTGATTTAGCCGTAATCCGGCGGTCTTCCAAGATTAGCTTGTGAGTTTGTTCAATACTCTCCGGGTTGTTCACTGTTTTGGGTCGTCCAGGACAAGACGCATCACAGGTGGAAAAATCACCACATTTAAACTGGGCCACCCAGTTTTTGACGGTGGAATACGATGGTGCATGTTCCCCTAATGCTTCTGTCAGAATTGCGTGAATTTTCTTCGGCGCCTTGCTTTGCAGGAAAAAAAACTTCATGACAGTTCGTGTCTCCATGTTGTTGAAATCGCGCGCGTCGCCGGACACGCTTCCTTTCAGCCTCTGTAACAAGAAAAGACTTGCATTTCGGCACATGAACAGACCCCTCTTTCCGTTGACACTATCGATTCCGTCCTACATCGGAAAGTAGGTCGGGCTAAGGACTTAGCAGCAGCACCCGTATTAACTTGAAAACACAACGGGGGCGTCAAACCCTAAAACTGTTTAGATTTACTTCAACAAAGCATCACTCATTTTTAACGAAATAACTAACGGTGAAAGGCCCCTTCGTATAGGTCCTGGAGGGAGGAAATGGGGGAGGACCTTTGGAGTGATATCAGAAGACACATGTTCTCACTGATAAATGATACGCGAGCCAGACATCACAAATGCGGACAAAATTTTCGCTGGGGAATATGAACGGAAACCAACTGGGAAGACGCTGATGTAGAGTGACGATAATATTAAGACGGGTCTTAGGGAAACAGGGTGTGGGGTTGAATGAACTTACTCAAGATACGATCCTGTGGTGGGCAAGTGCCAAATACAACGAACCTACGGGTTTCACAACACTAGCTGGACGCTGACCGTCGCGACTCTGCTCCATTATATATATATATACACACACACACATAGATGCAGGGTGTCCCAGGAGGAATGTGCCAGACTTCAGGAGAGTGTTCCTTATGTTAAAGTATACCGATATAACCCAAAACACCTATATCCAAAGTTGAACGGTTACGGAGATAATGGCCAGAGAAA
>Ga0131853_10018391_pt1 | contig 12710 bp, 8 predicted proteins | sample TergutLab28metaG_FD_92764 | JGI IMG/M metagenome (GOLD analysis project Ga0131853, IMG submission 92764) | Labiotermes labralis P1 segment gut microbial communities from Petit-Saut dam, French Guiana - Lab288 P1 (version 2) (version 2) | ecosystem: Host-associated > Arthropoda: Insects >...
ATGTTGGGGGGGGGGGGGGGGGATGAGCCCCTTTATTTTGAACCTCCGCGGCGAGGGGGGGAGGGGGGGGGGGTTTCCCCCCCCGCCGCCTTTCCCCCCCCCCCCCCCCACAAAAGTCTCCGGTACGCATTGAAAAGGAGGTTGAGTGGGTACCCCCAGCCGGCCTGGACGTTCTGGAAGGGGAAAACACCTATTCTCTCTGCTCGTTCTCGGACGACGACTCCATCGTCCAACCCGCCGTGGAGTCGCTACACTCACTACGCCACCCCGCCTCTCTACGTCGTAACCGGGTTTAATCGAGCACTTGTTCTTGTCGAGGCTCCAATTTCATGTCCAATAATTTTCCACTGTCCGGAAACTTGGGAGTGACAGGGTGACAGAGCGATCCATGTTTTCCATACAGACGTTACTTGTGGCTGTTAAGGTGAACCGGTTTGAGTGAGGATGGGAACTGCTCTGTGTTGTGTGTGGGACGAACACTGCAGCAATAGGGTCGATGACTTCCTTCCCTTCCAGTCCGTCCGTAACTACATATATTCCAGCCAGACTCCAGCCGAAGTCAAGATCTCAGAGATTCTGTTCCAGTATCCCCGTCACGACAAACAAAACAACGCTTTGCATCTGCTGTATAATATTTTGAAGTCGATTATCCCACACCAGTAATACGCAGGACACTCCCTCTTCACAAAAGCGATACCTACATTTATTTGAAACGGACGTCCGGAAATTTTTAAACTCAGCACCTGATGTAAATGATTGTCCGGTTTCAAGCTCCAGCCTCTTTAACTCCTAGAAAACGCCAACGGTATCCATTAGTTAGGACGCTAGGTTGGCCCCACAGATGATGTTGAACTTGTGTAAGAAGAAAAATCTCTTATATCTGCGGGGAATAGAAATCGGACTTCTCTTTTAGTTCGTAACCTCTTCACTATGCTAACTGAGCTATTTCGTCTTCCGGTCCTTTCATTATATTGGTCTATTATATCTTCCGTTGCGCTATAATGTTAGGGACTTCCTAATAATACAGAGGCCCATTTCATTAATGTATAGGACAGTCATACCTCTGGTATGTACAGTAGTCTACAGTATGATCATTACACAAGTGATGTTCGTGCTTACAAACTTCCCCCCCCCCCCACTTGCCATCAACGCCCCCCATTGTACTGGCTGAGGCAGGAAGACGATATGCAACACAGGAGGCGCCTTTTCGACAAATTAAAACTCAGTAAGTTAACAGACTTCTAAGCCAAGAACAGGATATGGCTTAGGTAACAAACGTACGTAAAGTGTCACTATCAGGGAAACAGGAGATAGTGTGCGAGGGACTTGTAAAGATTCTATGAGCCGGCTTGTGTTTAAAAACCAAGCACAGAGGGGAGGGGAGCGGAAGTTAAATGTCCACGCATTACTTTAATTTAATTACGTTGAAAGTCTGTTAGCTCCATACTGTGTATTTCAGTATTCACATTCTAAAACAGGAGAAGGTAATACAGACGGACCTGTATCTAATGACAGCAAATATTCAGCGATTTTAATCCGCTCTTGACTTCTTCACGAAAGCAGTTTTCGTACTTCACCCTAAAGCTGAAGAATCCACAGATTCCATTGCCTTGACAGCAAAGAGTGGTTGACATTCGAGGTACTCAGGGCAGTGACTATGACGTACACTGTCCTGCGGAATGTGACGCCGTGTGGTTGAACAGAAACTTGTCAATATTTAAAAAAAAAAAGTTCCTCTTTTTCAGGGTTACAACAGCCATCTTTTGCCTTCAGATGGATGCATTAGGTTGCTCCGAAACTTCCATAAATTTCTACCAGACTACACGGTATCGAAGGGGCACGAGGTGGCGCAGTTGGTTGATGCACCGCGCTACAAGCCGAAAGGTCGCGGGTTCGATTCCCGATGGTGTCATTGGAATTATTCATTGACCTAATCCTTCCGGCCGCACTATGGCCCTGGGGTTGACTCAGCCTCTAACAGAAATGATTTTGTTTTTTTGTTTGTTTTTGGCGCGAGAGCCCCCCAGTGGGTCAGGGCCTCCTCGTTCACGAGGTTTCTAGATCACACACAACGACGCACCACAGTCGGTAGGACTCCTCTGGACGAGTGATCAGCCCGTCGCAGAGACCTCTACGTGACACACACAACACTCACAAACGACAGACATCCATGCCCTCGGTGGGATTCGAACCCACATTCTCAGCAGACGAGCGGCCGCAGACCTACGCCTTAGACCGCGCGACCACTGAGACCGGCAACATAAATGAGTACCAGGAATATTTCCTGGGGGTAAAGGCGGACGGCGCGTAGGGCTGACAAACTTAACACCTTCATGTGTTGACTGTCTTGAAATCTATGAGCCTCAACCTGCTGGAAACCTCAGGGCCTGTCCAGGTCTGTAATGGGATTGCTTTACCTGTACACGGTATCGAAACACAGCGTTCTTAACTTTTAGACGCCTAACGTCAACTATATTTGACGTACCGCACCGCTAACCTCTAAAGTTGCATTTTATATATTTATTCAACAAATATAGGTACCGAATATTTTAAACATGGTATATACTCTCCGTTTTTTTCTCTCCAAAATGCAGTTTGTTTCATAATTCTAACTTGTTTGGTTCCCGTATTATTAACATTTTATATACAGGGTGTGCTAAAATTTAAAAAAATAATTCCGGCCCCAAAAGGTTAAAGACTGGTTGAAAGGGCGGTCATTAAGGCAATGTCACGATGTCAAAAACGGAGATCGCTTAAGCAGCATCACACAACGAAGGACGAGCAGGGCAATAGGCTACAAAGGAAGCTCGTGGGCACTCGCATCAACATTAAGCGAAAGCACGTGGTCTCCCCCCCCCCTTACCCGGCAACTGGACAGGATGCGGGTGATCCCCAGTGGTAATAAAAAACGTTTCGAAAAAGATGGAGCTCTTGGTACTGCAGCGGAGAATCAAACCACGCTTCCTCACTCGGGGGGGAGGGGGGTGCAGTAATCACATCGTCTGAGTTATCCAACCGCCTTGAAAATGAAAATAAGAAAAGTATCTCATAACGCACTGTAAGGCAAATTACGAAACGTTACGCGCCAACCAGTCAACACGACGATTTGCTTGTCTCTGCGTTACCTTGTAAGCCTCTTTCACCCATTCATTTCACATTTAAATTAAAACACAACGTTAAGAGTCACGTTGTTCACACCGTGAATTTCCGTATATTCCATATTTTGACCTACAAAATGCACTAATTAAAACACAACAAAACATGGCACAACACACACTTCATATCACGTACCAAGTCCAATATGCCTCGGCACCAAGGCTTCACCCAAGGGAGTTTATTACAACACAAGATCCTAAGCCCAACACGTGTTTCACTTGGGATCCTTTGTTGACAATAACCTCCCTTAAGATGGCATCTTGGTGACGGAACATGTAGGAGTCGTTGCCTAATACAACTATGAAGTGCGTTTTGTGGTCGATTTTATTGTATTTTAATTAGTGTATTTTGTTGGTTAAAATATGAAAACCATATGACGTTCTGTAAAATCCGCCAGATGAACTCGAAATGTATTCAGTTGTCCTGCTTGCTGCTTAGAATCATTTCCTGCATTCTGGTAACAAATGGAACGCGGTACGGAGCCAAGGTTAAAATAAGTGGAGAGGAAATGAGAGAGTTTATTGTACTCTGCGTTATGGGGGCAATAATACATTCACTTACAGGCGGCAGAATATGGTTAACCATTTTGTTCATGGGCAAACTGATACCATGTACGGGGGCTGTTCGGAAAGTATCAAGCCATTTTTAATATCTCGAGAACCGGTATCGTGGCCTTGATGTAACTTGGCAGCCAGTCAGAGGAGACCTTACTGTCCATCCGTAAACAGTCACTCTCCCGTTGGGCTAGTCAGTCGGCAGTGAGACGCCGTTGACTGAGCATGTGTACTGTGTGACGGCCGCATTCACAAATCTCCTATATTTCAAAGGCGATTTTAGGTTTGGGAAAAGCCAGAAGTCGCAGGGAGCCAAATCTGGGCTGTAGGGAGGCTGATAGACCTGGATGATGTGATGCTTTGCCGAAAAAATCCGCACGAGAGCTGTAGAATGGAGGCAGGCGCATTGTTGTGATGAAGCTGATCTGCTCGCTCGGTCTTTGTGAATGCGACCGTCACACAGTACACAAGCTCAGTCAACGGTGTCTCACTGCCGACTGACTAGCCCCACGGGAGAGTAACTGTTCACAAATGCACAGTAAGGTCTCCTCAGATTGTCTGCCAAGTTATATCAAGTTCACGCGACCGGTTCTCGAGATATTAAAAATGGCTGGATACTTTCCGGACAGCCCTCGTATTCAGTGCCAAAGAAACCTATGGTGCAGTTTACGCATTATAGTTCTTGACTGTATATTTTTTCTTCTTCCTTTCACCGATTAACATGTTAAAACACAGTGGCAATTATATGTGCCCCAAATTCCAACACTATAAACTCTGCATGTTGTCCACATACAAGGCACTTCTTGCGAGATTTTAGGATACCGCTGCGAAGAGATTACATTGCGCTCTTCAGGACTGTTACGCAGCATGTAGTGGTAATTCCTTGAGCCTTGAAGATGGGACCGATAGGTTTTCCCGAAACGTTGGAGGTAATTACCACTACACGCTGCGTAACAACCCTGAAGAGCGCAGTTATCAAGGTACTGCAATCACGTGATCCTTACAATAAAAAAATAATTTTCCTATACTGTATTCACCGACTAGTGTTACTAATGTAAGGGCACAATGTGCCCTTTGTGACATAGAATGGGAATCAAGAATCAATAATATTTAGTAGCTGATACTAGAAGAATGCACGGTGTTATAATACAGTGAAAGTAACCTATAACCGAAATGCAATGGACCGAATTTTCTCGGTTGCAGGCAGGTACCCTTGAATACAGGTAAATGAAGTTTGGAACCTCGGGACTGCAAATTTTTTTCCGCTAAAGACAGGTTTCCGTTACGCCCAAGTTCCGTTTAAAACACTTCTCACTCTACAGAACTTAGGATGCGAAACCAGTTGTTTGCAGTGTGCAGTCAATGAAACCTTATTGACTCTAATGCATTTTGTTACTCTCCTTACCCCATTTTAGTAATAGTTGGTTTTATTATAAGAATTTATCACGACGCACAGTCACCTGAACGTGAAACTGAAAGCCATCACGATACTTCCTCCTCTTCTCCCCCTAGTTTTCTGGTGTGGAGCTTCTACTTACATCTAAACTTGGACAAACGAGTCCCTAAAATTTTCACACGAACTGAATCTTTACACGTTGATTAGATTAGATTAAATTTCACTACCGAAGAGTTAAGTACCCCGTTAAAAGTGGCTCTTCCTCTAGGTAAAGCAGCTGGGAGGTGCGGCTGACGACAATAATCTAGTGTCCAGGTTAAGAATATCTGAATCTATACCTCCACAGCCCTACAGACGCCATGTCTGCATGGTAAGGTAAGGTAAGTCAATTCTATTACAGGCCCGAGGTGCCCGGAATGTTCCAGGAAGCTAAAGTTCCCAGATTACGTGATAATGGCCCAGAATGGTGGTAAGATTGTCAGCCTTACGCACCGGCCGTTTTTACCTCCAGGAAACACTCATGGTACGCATTTCTGTTAGAGGTTGAGTCGATCCCAGGGTCATAGTGCGATCGGAAGTATTTTATGTCAATGAAAAATTCCAATGACACCACCGAGAATCGAACCAGCGAACTTCCGATTTGTAGTGCAGCGCCTTAACCACTGTGCTACCGCGGTCCCCCATGTCTGCATGGCGTCATGGTTAATTTAGCACAGCGACAACAATTTGTGTCAACGATGACGAACGTATTTCATTATGTAGTGATGAAGATATTTCATTTGTCTCCGGTGCAAATCAGAATGTCGAGAAAATTGGGGGGGGGGGGGGGCGGGGCTGCTGGATGATTCACAATCCCCGTGTCGTGTCGTGTCGGAAAAGAGAAAGAGACAGCAGATAGCTGAACGCATTTTCTACTTCGCCGAAAAGCACGTTGTTCATTCCTCGCTTGTTTGCCAGCTTTATTATGCCTGTACGACTTATCTTGTCTTTCGCTTCTGTTCACTTTTAATTTTCCGGGTTTAAAATATGTCTACAGTAGGAGGTTCACAAATCCCGGAAACAAGGTCGCCGGTCTAACAATCTTTCATATGCTGGCGCCTAATGTTTGTGGGTCTTTAGCATGGAAATTTATGTCACCATTTCGGCGCCCAGAATTCTGAAGTGGGTCTTAGACTTTTGAGAAATTTGTTAACCCCTGATCTACAGATTCTTTTACACTCCCCATATATTATACTTTGGTTTTCGAAAAAGCAACGGGTCCTTTAGAACAGTAATCCAGCCTGCTAATCACTAGACACTGGGAAGGCAATGGCATGCTCCTGTACCAAGAGCGGTGGTACACTTCGTTGCTGCTGTTCCACGCTCCATAAGTCGGTTGATATCATGGAATTTCATTGACATTTTCAAAACATTTCTTGTACAGTGTCTCTCATGCATTGGTTTTCTTTCTGTTTATTGTTGTAAAAAGACGATTTGAAGTCCCAAATGGCTGGCAGCCCCTTGATTTCGGTAATAAACAATCGCGTGTCGAAAGAATCAAGAAGTGATTGTTCAGAGGGTTTTTTTTTTATTATTCCGAGCCAGATGACACAACACAGCAACTTCCCGGTCACAGCAGCGCGTGATAGTGCCGCCCGTGGAAAAGGCACGACTGTTCACAATGCCTCACGCCTCGCAGTGCTGCACAAAACAGCCGCAGGGACCAGGGCGGCTGGCATCGTTAGCAGCGCCGTGACCTTGAGAGTAGCGCTGTGGATATAGCGGCGCACGCTCTTGGAAATAACGTCTATCTGAACTAAGGCATCTCTAGCAACACTGCTAAAAACCGTCTGTGGAAAAGGACTCTTTGTGCTAATTAACTCCTTGTTGAGCGATTCAAGAAATCCCCGCATTTTATGGAACCCGAGGGTTCATGACCGTCTTCACAACATCCCATCACTTGTCCCTATCCTGAGGGTTAACGTCGGCTTATTACCGAGGCATACTAATAGCTGAATATTCAAAAGACCCTGGTTCGAGCTGATATAAATCTAACGTTTCACTTCATCGGATTTAATTAACTCTTGAGTTCTCATTTCTTTAAAGCCTACTGGTTAGTAAATGCACCACCAGGTTTAACACCTGAAGTCATCATTTTACTATACAACATGCACAGACCACTTTAAGACCAGATTAAGTGCAGTATTCTCTGTGAGGTACGGACTGAATCTCCCTGTCTCCATCTATACAGTTTACTGCAGATTAATTTTATTCTTCTAAAGGTTAACCACCTAAGTATATGGACAGAAAATGTGGAAGGTTAGCCGGTCGCAGTGGACGCGCTGCCGCTTGACTGCTGTGATTGTGGGTTCGAATCCCACCGGGGACATGGATGTCTGTCTCTTGTGAATTTTGTGTATTTGTCAGAAGTCTCTGCGACGAGCTGATCACTCGTCCAGAGGAGTCCTACGACTGTGGTGCGTCGTTGTGTGTCATCTAGACACCTCACGAATAAGTAGGCAATAGAGTACTTTGGGCCGCAGCGCCACAAGAAACAAAAAAAAAAGTGTAAAGTTATTCAGCTAATTATGGCAGTAACGCAACCACTAATTAATTATCCTTGGAAGAAGAATTGTTGATCGTAAAAGGACACGATGGCTGGAAGATCTTTATTTCGTAAAATAACACTCTGTAACACAAGGCGAAATGTTAGGTCGTACTATGTCAACCATTAGCAGTGCCATTGGTTTTCATGGTCGTTGCGTAGCTTTAGTTTAGCGTGCCTTGTGGTTGTGACTAGCAGCTTTACTGTAAATAATACCTTCCTTTATATACTCGTTATATGCACCATCATTTACCAGCGGTGAATTACCAAACTGACGTAAAGAAACAACTAACAGTTCCATTTATTACCGTGATTAACTGCGCATGCTTCATGTCATTACTTACTAGTAGTGTTATTTGGTTCGTCCGTAACGACCTTACACTATGGAACTAATCGGAACAAATCACGTGACCATGTCATAACACAAGCAGTGTCACTGTGGCAATTCATGACACGCGTGGGCTCGAGAAAACGAAATCGAACGGCGTTGGCACAGACTGAAATGTAAACCCCGAAAAAGATTCTAAATAATGTCATTGAACAGGGTCATCCTTGACAAGCTGATATTTCTACAGCTAGTCAGAAAAAAAACTGCCGATCCTAGTGGCCGCTCGCTTGCTGGGATTGCGGGTTCGAATCTCTCTGTGGGCATGGATGACTGTCTCTTGTGTTTATTGCATGTTGTCGGGTAGAGGCCCTTGCGTCGGGCTGATCGCCTATCCTGAGGAGTCCTACCGAGTGTGGTGGGTCTAAGCGGGATCTTTAAGCCTCGATAAATAGGAGCCCCTCACACACTAGTAACCATTACACCACAGAAAAAAAGTCAAGAAATCTCCACAGTTCATGGAATCCAGATGGCCCATTCACCGAATTCACAAGGGCTAAGATACTGGTTCATATCCTGATCCAGGCGGATGCAGTCCACAACCCATCATCCTGTTTCTTCAGGACCCAGTAGAAACAAGTCAAGAAGGCAAGGTAACCATATTATGGAATCAACAAGTACAAACTGACAGAACTCTCCCCAACAACAAACCAGACCTCATAATCCGTAATAATGAAAAGGGAACATGTATGTTAATAGACGTTGCAATTTCATGAGACAGAAATGTGATTAAAAAGAAGCCGAGAAGACTCTAAAATATAAAGACCTTACAATAGAAATACAGCACATGTGGAATGCAAAAACAAAGGTGATATCAGTAATAATAGGGGCGATTGGGACTATTTCAAAGTAATTCAGAAAATACGTGAGCAACATACCAGGAAAACATGAAGTTCAGGAACTCCAGAAAACAGCCATATTGGGCACTGCACACATACTTAGGAAGGTACTAATGTAAAAGTACAATAGATTCAACACTAAAACTAACGATATAAGCACCATGAATAGTGACAACAGAATAGCTGCAACACTGTATTCCCTAGGGACATAGTTTGTCTCAGGAATATGAGTATAAATACCCTGCATAAAGGAGATGATGATGATAACAACAATAATCATAATAAAGGTAAAGTGATCTCGTTACAGGCCCGGTGTGGCCCAGAGGGTTGGTAGAGGTATAGCTCTATTCTTCCATGACCGCGGCACTAGAAGGGGGTGAGTGGTCAGCAGCACGCCTCGGCCGCACTATACCCCCGGGATAGAATCAGTACCCATTGAACAAGAGGCTGGGTGGGCCCCAGGGCCGGTGTGGACGGGCGGAAAATCTCGTCCCCACCGGGATTCGACCCCGGACCGTCCAGCCCGTAGCTCAGTCGCTATACCGACTGGCTACCCGGCCCACAATAAGAATAATAATAATACGAACAGCACCCTATTCCCAGTCTACGCCTACGTTCGTCTCCGGATGTGAAAGTTTGACAAGCAGAATTAGTTCTATTTATTTCCTACCGCGTTGTACTGTGATGGGCATGCATCAATCCACAAGCTGAGGGAACAACCTTCCTGTGTTTCTGTGACTGCATGATGCAAATGCTGGTGTGCAGAAAATTATTTCTATTTTACTTCCTATTGCAAACGTTAGCAAAAAATTCTCTGGGAAAAAATCCAAATGCGAGTGAAGGAAGTGTATTTTTAGTGACATGTATGAGCCTAATTTCTGGCAGCTGTGCAAAAGGTTGTTTACAAGCTCTTCATAGTTTTGGGTGCTTCTGTTTCTCAAAAATCCTTTTACCACAAATTTAAAACTGTCCCAATCGGCCTTTTCGTCGCCTTGAAGGAGAGTGTCGAAGTATTCGTCCTTGATAAGGTCTCGTATTTGTGGACCAATGAAAACATCTTCTTTCAATTTTGCCTCACTCAGTCTGGGGAACTTTTCTCATAAGTAAGTAAAGGCAGCTTCTTCTTGGTTCATGGCATTTACAAAGTTTTTCATCAGACCAACCTTAAATGCATGGATGGCAACAAAATTTTCCTCGGTTCCACTAGTGGTTGATTTTCCACATTGATGATTCCTGGTTCCAGAGATTTTCTGGCAGGCCAAACCTTTCTTGAGTAATGAAGTGACCGAGCTCTGCTGTCCCAGTCACAAATGAAGCAGCAATATTTTTTGAATCCTTGTTGTAGTCCCAAGTAGTAAGGCACTCATTTTTAGGTCACCACAGATTTGCCATTTGATTTATCGTAATTAATGGCGTCCATCAGAATGTTTATGTTCTCATACGACTCCTTATTATGCGTTGAATGACCAACAGGAATAGAAGGTAGGGTGTTGCCATGGTGAAGGAGAACTGCTTTGAGACTCAACTTAGACGAGTCCGTAAAGAGTCGCCAGTCCAGAGGATTGTGATTAATACTGAGTGTTTGCATCAGGCCATCAATATCATTGCAAGCAACAAGGCCCCTTTCCATTTTAAAAAAATAAACTAGATCTTCGTGCCTTTCACGATACATAGAAATCATTATTCATCACCTGGGAGCCCAGTGCTGACACCTGCATCCCTTCCCAAGTAACTACGAGTATTTTACGCATTAAGCCACACTTCATCTATCATGAAAACTAGAGCTAAGAATTGAATTCTAAGGCCATATTTGGTTTCAGCACATTGAATTGAAGAGGAATCAAGTGTTTTGGTTACGGATACATTTTGTGTGTTGACCAGTGTAATCAGAAGGATTGTGAAGACTACTTCTCCATCATGACCGATAACTGACTTTCGATGACTCTGCAGAGACATGACGTCTGTGCGACAGCTCGGATGCAAGCGGCTCGACCATTCAACCAGGTTCTTCTATGAGAGAAGCTTATCGACAGGAAATGACAAATGATACGAATTTAACGTTCAGGTGACCGTGCGTCGCGATAAATTCATATAATAAAACCAACAGAATAAAAATCTACGTGTTTCGGACAGTTCCTCTGTCCATCATCAGGAGTTTTTCACTGTACACACAGCAATGGTATATGTCATACAGGTTTGCTGACAGCTTGCGAGCAGGATCAGGACGGAGTTCCATCCCAATCCTGCTTACAAGTTGTCAGCAAACCTGTATGACATATACCATTGCTGTGTGTACAGTGAAAAATTCCTGATGATGGTCAGAGGATCTGTCCGAAACATGTAGCGTCTTATTCCAAAAATAAATTCGAGAAATGAATGCATCTAGTTGGTTTCATTGTATGAATATGGACAAATGATACATGCGAGATGACACAGAAGAACCCTGTATAAACAAGACCCGTGAAACGTGACTAACTTCAAGAAGTAGTAAGGAAACTTCTCATAGCTTTGCCTTGACCACAATAACAAAAAATTCCTTCACAGCCCTCCATTAAGTTGTTCAAATCTTACAGCAAGCAGGGATCAACAGCTCAATTGTAAAGCGCATCTTTCGAATTTCTTTAAGCACATTATCCTGTCAAGCGTGGGATCATTCTATAGCAGCAGTCAAAAGAGCATAACATGAAATCCACGTCATGGATTGAATTACCGTTTCTGTATTGTTAGTGAGACTAATAGGATGCTTAGTAAGACGTATGGTCTCGTCTGCTCGTTAGAAGGTAGGCATATAGCATCGCATAATAGGATAGACGTTTAAAAATTTTCCTTCTTTGACGGGTCACTAACTCCTTAAGCATAGATCTTTCTCAGAAGTTCAGTACTCATAAAAAGTTGGCTTCGTACGGAATGATACACAAGGTTTCTACTTCACTTGAAAGAACTACGCGTAGAATACAGGATAATATTAAAATGTGCCTTGCCAGAAAGAGAAAATGTGATTGTACGACTGATATAAAGATAACTACATGCTGACACAGTCCTGCCTCATAGAGAACACCGTATGTTTCCGTAAGACCAGTTGGTTAATGTTAAAGAGGGAAATAATAGTTGTCTATTGCAATATTCATAAAAATACAAAAATGTACTTTTCGGGCAAGATGCTGAGATTTAGACTCGTTTCAAGAGCGAACAGTGATTACAGCTACGTCGTGTCTGTTTCTCTGCGCGCACGGAAACACTCGGCTCCAACCGGAAGGATTTTTGTAAAACTTGATAAAGCTAAGGTAAAGGTAAAATTCACCCTAGAGCAGGACACGAAGGCCCAGAGGTGGAGTAGAGGTATAGCTCTTCTCCTTCTTTAACATCAGAGCTAGATGGAGTGGGTGGTCAATGCCACGGCCCGTCCGCTTTACCTACGGGAAAGACCCGGTACCCATTGTATAGGAGGATAGGTGGGCTTCAGGACCGGTCTGGACAGGTGCGGAAAATGTCGCCCCCACCGGAACTTGATCCCCGGACCGTCCAGCCCATAGCGAGTCGTTATACCGACAGAGATATCCCCTTGTAAAACATGATACCGCGAATTTGTGTTAATATTCGTTAAAATGTTCCAATTTCGGTTAAGAATCGGGCAAAAATAACCGACACTTTATACAACGGCCTACAAATGTTTTTTCTTTCTATAGCAAATCCAACTAGATGCACCAATGTATCAAATTTATTTTATTTTGGGATGACATTCTGCATGTTTCGGACGGTCTTTCCGTCCATCATCAGGAGTTAAAGACTGTACATA
>Ga0131853_10018392_pt1 | contig 12709 bp, 6 predicted proteins | sample TergutLab28metaG_FD_92764 | JGI IMG/M metagenome (GOLD analysis project Ga0131853, IMG submission 92764) | Labiotermes labralis P1 segment gut microbial communities from Petit-Saut dam, French Guiana - Lab288 P1 (version 2) (version 2) | ecosystem: Host-associated > Arthropoda: Insects >...
ACAAGTCCCTAATATTTTTTATCTTACTGTTAGTTTCAAGTCCCTCAAATTTAGCTTTCAGATATGCCTTATTTTTTTCCTGAAATACCTGCTAGCATCATGTCTTACATTGTTTAGATTATCTACATTGCTTTGGCTTGGGTTATGTATCCACGGCATTTTAACCTGCTTCCTTTAATCTAAAAAACCTAAACTTTCATTATTAAACCATGGTTTATGCTGCTTCTATTCTTGCACACCTAGACTCTTCTTGGCTGAGGTTTTGATGTTTTCTTTAATGTTCTACCAAGCCCTGTTTATGTCCTCGTTACCATTTAAGTTCTCCAAAGCTGCAAATCTGTTTGTAATCTCAATCTGATACTGTTTCCTAACCTCCAGCTCATTTAGCTTCCTCAAATTAAATCTTTCCCTTTCTCTGTGCTGGTTGTTTACTTACTGCCAATCTTTCCCTAAATTTTGCAACCACCAGATAGTGATCAGTGTCACAGTCAGCTCCCCTGAAGCTTCGCACATCTGGTATGCTCGAATGTCATCTCATATCTACCAATATGTCATCAATCTGGTTGTGAATCTTCCCATCAGGAGGGGTCCAGGTGTACTTATGAATGTTTCAGTGTGGGAACATTGTGCTCTTTAACAACTAAATTTTTTGATGTGGCAAAATTTACTATTCTAATACCATTATCGTTACTAACCTTATATAGACTCTCATTCCCAATTGTCGGTTTGAAAATATTCTCTCTTCCCACTTTTGCATTAAATTCTCCTAATAGAATTTTCATATGGTACTTAGGAAAATGATAAAAAAACCTGCTCCAATTCCTCATAAAAACTGTCTTTTGAATCATCACTTTTTTCCTCACTTGGTGCATGCACATTTAGAACAATGATATTACACCAGCGACCTCTCATATCTATATATGACACCCTATCGCCAATAAACTCTACCCTCTTAACTGCTGATACTATTCTGTGGTGTAGAAAGAATCCTGTTCTCAATTGATGATTCTCATTTCCTTTTCCATAGAAAAAAATTCCCTGTTCTTACTGTGCCCTCTCTGTCTCACTTAACCTCCTGCACACCCACTAAATCTAATTTATATCTAGCCAATCCCCTGGCTGCTGCTGTAAATGAACCTGCCCTATACAGGCTCCTAACATTCCAAGCACCAAATCTCATGTTCCTCTTTCTTTGCTTAGATCTTGATGTGTAGTTACACGTAACATAAAATCGAAATCAACTCCCTCGAAAACATAATAAGTTTGGAAGAGCTTACACTTTGCTATCGATCTCTTTACTTTTGATGCTCCTGCTGCTACTGCTGATGGTGATGATAATAAGGACGATGACAAGACGACGACGATTATTTAGCTATGGTAATACTGTTACTTGGGTAGCTCTCTCAGTATAATGATTAGGCTACGGGCTGTACGACCAGAAAATTGGAATTCGATACCCTAGCGGAGGGGTGTTCTCTGTTGTTCACTGTGTCCACACTGGCGCTGGGGTCCATGTAGCCTCCTCTCCAATGGGTACCACTGAATCTTTCAAGGGGGGCAAAGCGCTCGGGTCGTGCAGCTGATCGATCTCTTCCATAGAGTGCCGAGTGTTTGTCAAGACTCTTGTGTATGTCGTTCCTGACCTGGTTCTTGATTAATTAAGCACTTAACACCTTCACCTACGCAAAGAAACAGCGTGAGTTCAGAGGGTGACAAGGTGATTTCTGGGAACTGTTAGCTGTTGTGCAGATGTGAAACCTATAACAAGTTTCGAGTGCAGGTACATCGCCATGCCCACAATTTACCAGCAGGTAGGGCGCACAAATGCCTGGAATTTATAATTACCGGTATATTCTACAAGTAGCAGTTGAGAAAGTTTTGGTATGATCTTTATACCTGTGATGGGCGTGGGTGCTGGAAATATCATAGACTCTTCATCAGGAAGCCTGAGGGACAAACCATTCAAAAGATCAAGACCTGTATGATAGGATAGCATTAAAGTGAACACAAAATAAGAGGTCTAGATTCTATTCGACTAGAATAAGATGTATTCTGGAAGTGACTGTGACTGTTCAGTTTGCACAATAGGCCGTCAGTATATGAATTTATCAAAGTCCGTGCTGCACATTAACTGTGTTTTTGGCCTGTATAATTTTAGAACTATAATATATAATTATACATATATAATAATAATAATAAGAGAGTGGGCCGGGTACCTCAGTCGGTATAGCGAATGACTACGGGCTGGACGGTCCGGAATCGAATCCCGGTAGGAACGAGATTTTCCGTCCATCCAGACCGGCCCTGGGGTCCACACAACCGCCTGTAAAACGGGTACCGAGTCTTTCCCGGGGGTAAATTGCGGCCGGGGCGTGCTGCTGAACACTCACCCCGTCTAGTGCCGCGGTGATGGAAGAGTAGAGTTATACCTCTACCCACCCTCTGGGCCACACCGGGCCTGTAACGGGATCACTTTACCTTCACCATAAATAATGGTATTTCACGTGTTAGAAATGTGAATTTATGTTTCGTTAGCAAGTTGTAGGGCAAATCCTTATAAACTGCTGGGATTAAGCTGCTCATACATTGCACCACTTTTTCACACATCTCTGAAGCTTGAAAGTGCAAGAATCAACTGTTAAAACCCACAAAGAGCGTATATGTTTTAGTGACCTAATAGTGCAAACCAAGTAGTGAATGAAGAAATTGGTATGTTGAAACTAGACATGGACTGCTTAACGAAGGTGGTAAGTGGATTTATTAGAAATCGATACAGATGCTTTAGACAGAGTGTTCCGTAAAGTGTGAAGTTACAAGCTGCACTTTAGTTGCGAACAGATCTGAGTGCCGGTAATTGACAGATTTTTTTCCCGGAACCCTTAGCAGTTCGTCTTAAGCAATCGCCTGTATTCGACACACCACTGATGTTGCAATGGATAAATCCAGATTGATATCCCCATGCGGGCAGTTGCGCGAGGACTCTGAAGTGGATCATTATATTTCGCCAGTCTTCCGTGAAACTTTCTCTTTCCAGTTTTTGAGAGTACCCACTAACCAGCGGGACATGTGCAATTCGTATGTGAGTAATTTGTAATTATTCCTCTCAGTGCGCATGACTGCTTTGGTGTTCACATTGATTTTACTTTATTGCTGATACCTGTCGCTCAGAGAACGAAAATAGTGACATTATATCAAGTAGGGAGAAATGGGCGTGGTTTGTACCACGGATAGGGGGGAGAAAATGTGCATAATCTTAGTCTGAAATATGTAAGAGAAGAGAAATCTTGGAAGGTTCAAATATGTGGAAGATATTGTATTAAATAAAATGCGACTTCATGGAAGTTATTCCGGTAAACAAAGAAATTAAATTTTCCAATTCCGTAAAACATAAGGAATTTCTTGAAAACTTTAGCGCCTGTTACTTTCTGAAGAAGAAATACTCCTTTCAAGTAAGACACGCTATCAGCTGCAGCGATGTAACACAACACAGTATTCCTACATTTTATTTTTTCGTTAAATATTCAACTATGATATCAAAACTTCGAAACTTAATCAAGTACATTTTATGTGCATAGCATTCTTTTTTTAAGTGCAGTTTTTTTTCACTCAGTTGATAAAAACAATATTGCATTTGTTAAATGTATGAGTAAATGAAAAAATAAGTTAGCCATAAACTATCTTATGTCGTAAATTACAATATAAGTCTCTCTTAACATTGGGCCTGAATAGCTCAGTCGGTATAGCGACTCGCTACTGGCTGGACGGTCCGGAGATCATATACCGGTGGGGCGAAATTTTTCTCATTCTACCAGACCGGCCCTGGAGCCCATGCAGCCTCCTGTACAATGGGTACCCAGTCTTTTTCCAGGGGTAAAGCGGCCGGCTTGTGGCGTTGATTACCCACCCCAATTTAGCGCCGAAGTTAAAGAAAGATTACATTACCTTTCCTCCCCATCTGGGCCTTCATGACCTGTTCTGGGGTGAAATTTACTTAACACTGCTTTACCTCCCTAAGCAAACTTCGCTTCTACTTCCTTAAGTGGCAAGAAGATGAAGCTCGACGTGGACCAGGTACATGCATTACAGTAGCTGTTTACTCTGAGCTAAGATAACATAATAGAAACGGTTCATAACACATTTCACTGCTGATGTGTGTAACGTATTTATGTTTCATTAAATCTGCTAACATAATATATTGTGAGATAATACCAAGCTTAATCCTTCTTCACCCTGGACATGATACTTTCTGTGTCAGTATTAACATATGTTAGATATATTTAAATGAGTAGTAAGCTCAAATTATGCAATTACAATTTTCTCGTGTAATTAATGGCTCTACCCAACAAGCTCACATCACTTTAATATTCCCGATTACCGTAGGTATTGGTTAGCTCGATGTGAACGTTACATAAATATATATATTTATATTTATGTATATATTTATTTGTGTGTATGTGTGTCTGTCGGTGTACTATCAGGTTTTCTGTGTGAAATAGGAGGGTTGCATAAGAATAGGCCTACATAAACACATATAACTCAAACGTCCATAGAATTGTTAACTTTCTGGGCAAAGCGGGGAGCTTTTCTCTGCTCCACGTTGTTCATTCTAGAGCATTGGCTCATTCTGTCACCAGGCCAAAGCATGTAGCAGGCTTCTTCCACAGCGTAGAATCTCCACTTCGTTTTTGTCATTGTAGCACGGTAATTGAATGAGAATAGAAGCGGGGGTACTTTTTTCATCTTAGGCGTACATACCGGCTGAAAGCATCCACTCTATTATTCATAACTGATTTTCTCCATGTCACCATACAACAATAACCGCTCTGCACCGTTCAGTCTAGTCAGTTCCACGTCGAAGTTTGAGTACGTGCCGTGGAGCGGAAGACAACCATTACTGCATTGTAACTGATGGCACGGTCCGCACTGCCGTACTCAAACTGGAGCTTAAAATTCTTTGAATAATCTGCAGTTACATACAATAGTATAACAATTCTTGCGTAATTAGTATTATGAAGGGATAATCTTTCACGATAAAGTTGCCTTCGTCTATCCCACGCATTAGCAGAACATATGCTCACTGGACTTCCATCCTGGCATAATCGTAAGGAAATAATGTGAAATGCCAACTTGATGCAAAAAGGTAATTTTATTGATGTATTCTTAGCTCTACATATTTCGGGTATATACGCCCATCATCAGAATCATTAGATGTTGAGTTGCAGCATACGGTTTTCTGCACCGAGTTTTTGGATGGGTGGTGGTCTTGACAGCCACTGCGTGGGTCGTGCCTACGGTGCGGCATCGTCCGCACCGTAGGCACGACCTACGCAGTGGCTGTCAAGGCCACCATCCAACCACAAACTCGGTGCAGAAAACCGTATGCTGCAACTCAACATCTAATACTTCTGATGATGGGCGTATGCGTCTGAAACATGTAGAACTAAGAATACATCAATAAAATTACCTTGTTGCATCAAGTTGGCATTTCACATTATTTCATGAGGAAGATGCACGGTCAAACAACCCTCAATAATCGTAAGGGTGTTGAAAGGAGATGAAAGATGTCTTTGTCGACGTTATATGCTGTCATTGGCATTTTTATGCTTTCAAAACATGAAGAGCTCTTTCATTCACAGTTTCGTTTCTGGAAATCTGCAGGAGCAGAAATGCATACTCTAATTTCGAATGGTTTGGGGTAACCAGTTTCCATCTTGGATAGCTGATAATGGCTACTTGGTAAAAATTTTCCTCCACAATATACGGAATTCAAAATTGTATTATAATATTCCAAAAAACACACGCTACATATTGCAGCGGGACATTGCTTATTATTCGAGCCGTACAAAATTTGAAATCTCAACTTCTAAAAGAAACACTGTGTTTAAGGTTCGTAATTTTTTCCTGTCTGTCCAAACACATGCTGTAAAATTTTGAGAAAAAAATTACTTGGCTGTCGGAACGGAAATTGGGGTCGATGAATTTCAAAAACCATTTTGATATCTTTACTACGAACACAAAATAACGTTTTGCAGTTAAATAGTAGCTGAAGATACGGCGGAAATTCCGAAACCCCTTTAGCCAACCAAAACAGTAGGGCATGAATCCTACACGGTGTTCGAAGGGGACCTGAAAATTAGTAAGGAGAAACCAAATATCTGCAACTTACTTCCACATATAAAAATTTCCGCATATAAAATTCAAGCATACTTATTGTAGTTCTGATTTACTATCTTCCCTTTTGTTCAGCGTCAAGTTGTACAGTCAAAATATAACATTCTTCCTGTTTCCCATCACCACACTGTTTAAAGCTTCAACGCCTTGTGCTACGTATATATATATATATATACACACACATATATATATATATATAATGTGTGTGTGTGTATTGTTAACATCAAAAATATAAATCAAAACTTTGCCAAAACTCTGCATTGACATTTTCTCTATGATTCTTATAATATCAATAGAAATGCAGTATTTATCCCTATAGAACACTAATGGAATGCCCTTTGTAACTGGAGTACAGTCTGTTTTTTGTGAGGTAAAATCTTTATAATTATGTAAAGTATGTAATTTGATTTTTCAAATAGTTCTATTCATTCGCTGGACGTCTGAAACCTGCTGGGACACCACACAGTACTGAGTAGGGGAAAAGAACCACTCCCGCTAAAATAACCAAAACATTTGTGAAAGCGAAAGACTAAAACTTTGCTCTATCCGGAATTATATCCCAACATCGCCGATCGCTTCGCATGGAAGGGCAGAGATTTTTTCGCGGAACACAGGTTGAGAATTAATATCGTAACGTAACATATTAATTCAGAGCAGGCCAAACTTAAAAAAAAAAAAAGCCGTTACGACAGAACGCAGCATTTCGCCATTTTAATTTGTTGAGACGTAAAGGCTTTAGAGACCTGCCCAACCACACACTCAAACACCGTCAACCACCCACGCTCAATGTCAAACTCTCAAACATATTCCATTAACTTAAGGCCAATACAGGCTCAATACGAGCACATTGCGACATAGAAATTATTAAATGCAAACATAGATACATAGACTCTGAGCACACAAGAACATATTGATAGAGAGAGAGACCGAGAGGCATCTACATAATGCCAGCGGACAGAATTTACAAAGTCTATTCTCTGGCTTCAAACACTTATTACTACAGGTAGGAAATATGGAGAACATGATATCAGGTCAGGGCAACGACTTTGTAGGTGAGCCCCGAACTTCTTAGTAATTAGTGGGTCTGGTTGCGTTGCAAGCAGCTGCAGGATGGAGTGCCTTGAACAGACTATTCCTAAATATCTTACTTTGTAGTTAACAAATCTTCGTAACTTTCAGTGTAAGGTGTGAAAGAATTTTATAAATTTTAGTTTTTTATTGTTTTTGTCTTGAAAGAAACTTCCTCCGGTCTTGTCAAAAGTTAAACCTTTACAAAAATGTAAATTAAAATGTCGAGGTGGTTTTTGCTTTTTGCTTATTGAATTTTCAAAACTCTTAACTTCGTTTAAATCTAATAAGTGAATTTGAAAACAAACAAAAAAACCTACAATTCAATTATGTCCCTTTTGACACTGTCGTCCTGGATGTGACGGCTGAAATTCGTCAGAGAGATGAGAAAGCATTCCCGACTGCAGGGCAGTATTGTCCCTATTAGTTTTATTAATATTAATAATTATAATATTATGAAAATTATTTTTTAATAAGTTTACGTGAAAACATTTTAATCAGAACTGATTTATTATTAAGATGTATTTTTCCTCATGGCTATACGAGTGTAATGTAATAAGGAGCCAAATAGTACTGCCAGTTTTTTAGTAACCGTACTTCCTTCTCCCTACACAATTCTGGAAAAATTGGCAATCTTTAGAGAAGAGAAACATATTTAAAATTACATTATTATATTTTATACATGCTTTAGAAATTAAAAAATGTATACAATTATGCACCTAAAAATATTAAACACAACGATATTTTCTTTCATCTTTTCGCTTTGACAACTCTAACAACTGTAAGGCACTTTGGTTTCCTGGATTCGATGGAATCCAAGAGCTGTGCTGAATAGTTACCGTGTATTTTAGTCTCAGTATCTGTGTGGTGATTTTTTTTTTCGTTTTCATATAGTACCTTCGTCATAATATATCGTGATACAGTTAACTTGATAACATCGCTTGCTCAGATTCATGACACCAGATACGTGAGTTTCCTTTCTCGAAACAGTAAACATTTCAGGAAATACAAATATAATATTTATGGCTTGTGAGTACACAGCGTTATAGTTCACATGACGGTGTTTTTAAAGGATTTGTTGTTAATTTTATTTATATATATGCATCCAAAATAAATAAATATCAATCATAACGCGCTGGTTAAAACCGTGAGGCAGGTACACGGAAAAAACGCGCATTGCAAGCACTTACAAACGTTCCCAAATTAACTGCACGGAAAGATTATGGTTCAAACACTTCTCTTTACAGAAATAACGAAGATGATCATCAAGTCGTCTGTCAGAATGAGATCGGTAAAGACTGACCCATTCATTTGTAAAATATGCATAAACATGATAAAAAAAAAAGGTAGAGCAGTCCCGTTACAGGCCCAGAGGGGCCCAGAGGGTTCAAGTAAGTTAAAGCTCCAAGATTTCGTGACAATGGCACTGGATGATGGTAAGGTTGTCAGCTTTACGCACCGGCCGCCTTTACCCCCAGGAAATACTCCTGGTACTCATTTCTGTTAGAGGCTGAGTCGACCCCAGGGCCCTAGTGCGATCGGAAGGATTTTATGTCAATGAAAAACCCACTGACACCAGGTGGGATCGAACCAGCGGCCTTCCGATTTGTAGCACAGCACCTTAACCACTGTAACATGGCGGTCCCCGCATAAACATGGTAACTCCCATATATTATTATTTTAAAAACTTGACCGGCCAATCAGTCATTCAGAGACGTTTCAACAAACAAAGCTTTTTTCTCTAAAGCTGTCTGTAAAGTAAGCACTCAGTCCTATCTGTCTGCTAACAAAGTTCAAAATTTTGGAATACGGGTTTATTTCGAATTGCGTGTTTTATCTACCGAAATGTTGAAATGTATTTTACACGACAATATTTTCACTGGAATTCTGAAGTACGTAAAATGTTTCAGCTTTTAATATGCAAAAAGTTTTACTAAAGGGTAAAAAAAAATTGTTTTTGAAATTGTGCTCTTCAGGGTTATTATGCAGCGAGTAGTGGTAATTGAATTTGCTTTGTCAGGTCACTCAAGTGTGAATATTTGCTTTAATGTTTACAAACATTCTAATGTGTTTCAGTCAAGTTTATCTTTTCACTTACTGCCTCTAGAAGCTTAGACTAAACAAATGTACCTGATAAGTGAAAGTCTTCCCTACTATCGTTTTGATTCAAACCACAAATAAGCCAAGCTGTGAACTGCTGCAGATGGGATTTTTTTTTGGCGTGTTCGCAACTACGTGTTAAAAAGCTAATAAATGTGGTAAAATTAACTCTAAATATATATTAATTTCATATTACGCTATACGACACTTCTCAACACCAAATGTGGGTCAGGTCAAGTCAGATAACCAGAGATATGATTCGAAGCGTAAGTGTATAAACACATTTCACTAAATTCATTGGGCAAAGTCCATACCCGTTCTCAACTAGACAAGAAATTCCACAATCCTCTGATTTATTACTCTATTCCAAAGAGCCTGCTACTTACATTTTCTGAACCGGCTGAATGCAGTTCAGATTATTCCATTCGTTTCTCTTAAGACCCTTTACAGTTTTATATTCCCAGTCCATGTTTAAGTCTTCGAAACGGTCCCCTTTCTTCAGTTTGTCCCATACAAAACCTGCATGCCTCTCTCTTCTTCCACACACGTACAAAATCTTCCGCCTACCTTATAATTTTCGATTTTATCAAGTAATAATATTTGGTGAGAAATGAAATTTAAGAAGCTCGTCATTACGCATACTTACCCATCATTTTCTTCCTTTCTTCTTCTGAGTCTCAAATATCTTTCTTATTGCCTTAATCTCGAATTGTGTTTCCTTAATTTGAAAGAACAATTTTTGTAACAATGTCAAGTAACAGAGAGAAATATAATTCCTTGAACTTTCGTCTTTACTTTTATTAAAGTGCTTTACGTCATTTTGTCCTTTTTATCTATTCCCAATTCGGCAGTATCTAATCGCAATTTTGATTTAATGGTGGGAGAATCTGAATTAGTTTATTAGTTTAATGTTTTATATGTAGATGGTGGTTGTGGCCTAATTACATTTAGGCAGCATTACTGTATCGATGACGAGGACCGTAGACCCTACGTAAATTATTTAGGTTACACCAACCCTGAAATACACATAACGAGTAAATTAAAAAGTTAGATAGAAGGAAGGTTGGCTGAACGTTTAATTGACAGTCGCAGATCATAAGGGGCTGTTAAGCACCAGCAGTTGTGTAGCGTGCTTGTCACACGGCATTCCACTGTGAACATAACAGGATTCGGATCTTGGTTATTTGCCGTTCGTCGGTCTTCTCAGAACAGCGTTTGACCCTTACTGTTGATTAATACGTCAGCAGAAGATCTGAGAGCAATAAATATAATCCGCAACGTGTTTAATCAGTTTCGTTCTTTATCTGCAGAGGTAGTAACAAAGAGTTGGAACACTACAAATACACAGAAACTCATTATTCTCTAAGATACGGTTATTTACAAAGCATTTATTGAGAACTAAAGCGGGGACATAGGGTCACTTTCGTTACACAAATCATATGCGCCTTCGTATATACGTTTCTTTTACATACATTAATTTTTTCTATTCTCATCTGAGCAAATATTTTAGTCAGCTTTTCTAAACTGACAGGAAATCATTGCGGCTGTGTTTGATTATCACTGCGGATATGCGAGGAAGAAAGTGCAAGTTCTTGGATGACATTTACATCACTGAAGAAATTCTCTGATGATTGGATATTGAAAAGTGCACAGTGAGAGACATAGAGACGGAGAAAGGACAGAGCGAGGGCTGTGGATGCTGCTGTGCCTTTATCAAAGCTACTAAAATTCCGCTTATGAATTCGACATGTGAAGTGGATTACTGAATTATGCGTTGATTAAGACAGTGACTTGTAGAGCACAAATTGTACAGCAGCACGGGCAGTAGTAGTAGTAGTAGTACTTGATATATATATATACATACAGTTTTATTATTATTATTATTATACTTATTGGTGGTGGTGGTGATGTTGGTGGCGGCGGCGGTGGTGGTGTTTTTGGTGTTGTTGGTGCTGGTGGTAGTGGTGTGGGTGTTGCTAGTGTTAGTGGTAGTAGTGGTGTTGGTGATTGTGCTGTTGGTGTTGGTAGTAGTGGTGGTGGTGTTGGTGTTGGTGTTGGTGTTAGTGTTGTTGGTTTTGTTGGTGCTGGTGGTAGTGGTGTTGGTGTTGCTAGGGTTGGTGGTAGTAGTGGTGTTGGTGATGGTGGTGGTGTTAGTGGTGGAGGTGGTGTTGGTGTTGGTGATGGTGGTGGTGGTGTTGGTGTTGGTGTTCTTGGTGATGGTGGTGGTGTTGGTGTTGGTAGTGTTCGGGGTAGTGGTGGTGGTGGTGGTGGTGTTTGCGGTGGTGTTGTTGGTGTAGTTGGTGCTGGTGGTAGTGGTGTTGGTGTTGCTAGTGTTGGTGGTAGTAGTGGTGTTGGTGATTGTGGTGGTGTTGGTGGTGGTGGTGGTAGTAGTAGTAATAGTAGTAGTAGTAGTAGTAGTAGTAATAGTATTGGAAATGGTGGCGGTGGCTGTGGCTGTAGTGGTTGTTTTTAAAAGAGAGGCAGCTGCAGAATGTATTTGCGCCAATACTACGACTCTTTCCCTCTAATATTCTTTGGGCCGCATTGCACTCCAAAGTAGACCTAATAATTTTACCACAAATAAGTTAAAATTAAGGGAAGGGATATAAAAGGAACATACAAGAGTGCTTACTTTTAAAGCACATCATATCTCAAAACGATGTTCAGACGCTTGGAAAATTGTATGTAGTCAAACACAACTGTGTCACATGAGGTGTATTTAATGACTACATGTTTCGGCCTGTACTGGCCATCTTCAGGTTGTCTTAGGGGAACTTAAGATCTTACTATAAGCATGCACGCGCACGTGCTGTAGAGATCTCTACATACGGGCCCTATTAGTAAAACAACAACAAAAACAGGAATCTAATAAAACCAACACAAAACAAAAACAGATACAGAAAAATAAAGCTATTGTGGGGGTGTGCTCGGCAGGTATGAAGTTCTGTAGTCCTGCGGAGGCCTGTTCATCGTCCTTCTCCTCAATTATGCTGCTTTGTGGGGGGCTCGAGTGGCCTTGGGTGCGGGATTCCCTTGCCTATGGGTACAGAGATATGTGTGTGTGAGTAGGGTGGTAGATTATTGTAGTCTAGTTGTGCGTGGGAGGATTCCTCTGTATTGGGAAATATAAATGTAAATAGGTGGGAACTTACCTATGCTCCGGGTGTTATTGTGTTCCCGTTCTTTCCGGTTTTATCCCCTGGTGGGTGTGAGTCCGTGTGGGTGGCGGTGTTCACTGTTGTGTTGCCATGTGCTGTTTTCCTGTGTGTAGCTGGTTCCTTCACCGTATTCACTGTCGGGTGTTGTTATACTGTTGATTGTGTCCTTTTGTTTACTGTGTGTAGCTGGTTCCTTCACTGTTCACTGCAAG
>Ga0131853_10018393_pt1 | contig 12709 bp, 13 predicted proteins | sample TergutLab28metaG_FD_92764 | JGI IMG/M metagenome (GOLD analysis project Ga0131853, IMG submission 92764) | Labiotermes labralis P1 segment gut microbial communities from Petit-Saut dam, French Guiana - Lab288 P1 (version 2) (version 2) | ecosystem: Host-associated > Arthropoda: Insects >...
ATCGGCTCGCCCACGCCCACGGCGTGCGAGAGCACGAGGTTGCGCTGGAGCAGTTCGAGCTGGTCGCGCGGAATGTGGGTGCTGGCGAGGCGGCCGAAGCCGGTGTTGATGCCGTAGGCGGGCTCGCCCTTCGCGGCGATGTCCGCGACGGCTTTGGCGCAGGCGTCGATGGCCGCGAAGCTCGCCGGATCGAGTTCGAGTTGCACCGCTTCGTCGCGCGCGATCTGGCGCAGTTGCGGGAGGGTCAGGTGGCCGGGCGTGAGTCGCATTGTCAAATCCTGTCTATACAAGTTCGTCGATCAGCCAAAGTCTAACGCGCGCCGCTTGTCTATACAAGTACGCCGCCGCGTTTATTGCCCTGGGACTATCCATGAGTCTTTTTTGTGCCAGATCAATCGTCAGGACACGCCACTGCCGTGTTTGTTGCTAATCCGTAAGGTCCTTTCGCTAGAATCATCGCGACCTGCAGCACTGGCTGCATACCACCGAGCCGTGTCACGTCGCTAATCCGCCGATGCCTCTTTCGCTGAATTTTTACTGGCTGACCAATCTGCTGGCCGTTCTGTTCATCGTCGCGTGTCTCTACGACGCGCGCTACGACGAATACGGCACGCTCACGCTCGCGGCCGGCGCGATGGGGCTCATCGTGATGGCCATCGAAGTGCTGCTCAGGCCCGCGTTCGACATGGCGCTGTAAGCGCGCCGGGGCGCGCTCCCCTGCTTTGCATCAGCTTCGCTGCCTTCATGCACGCGTTTTGCGCTCGGGTGCCGTCCGCGTGACGCGACGCGTCGTCCGCGCGGGTTAAACTCTCACCCACCCCGACCCGTTTTTCCCGCCGCGCGCACCGCGCCGGCCGCTCCTGGAGTTCCCGCAGATGAGAGGCGGTTTCGCACGTCCCCTTGGCACGTTTGCCTTTAGCCTGCCCCTGCTGCTACTGCTCGCCCTTTCGGGGTGCAGCCTCTTCAACCCGCCGGCGCCTGTCGTAGAAGCCGCGCCGCCCGTCGCCGCCAGCGCACCGGAGGTCGCGAGCGAGCCCGAAGCGGCGTCCGCACCAGAGGTCGCAAGCGCGCCCGAGGCGACCATCGAAGAAAAGCCGTTACCGCGCAAGCCCCATTTCACGCTGCTGCGCCGGCGCCCGCCCGCGCCACGGCGGCCCGAGCGCCCGGCGCCGCCGCCCGCGCCCGCGCCGGCGCCGCTCGTGACCACGCGCGCGATCGAACACGGCACGTACCGCACGCTGCTCGACAGCGCCGTGCAGAAAACCGACCACAAGGTGGTGGGCCACGCGGTCGACCTCGTTGCGGGTCCCGACGGCAAGCCGGTCGAGATCGTCGTGAACCTGCAGGGTTTCATGGGCATCGGCGACCGCAAGGCCGGGTTCCCGTGGAGCGCGGTGCGCGTGAACACGGAACTGGGTACGCCCGCCATTACGCTCGCGCTCGCCCCCAATCAGGTGCCGCAGCCCGGCGGTGCCGCGCCGCAGGAAAAGCTCCCTGACGAAGCGGGCCCCACGCGCCTGCCGATGCTCGACGCCGACATCGAACGCGCCGATGGCGGTTCCGTGGGCCGCGTGGTCGACGTGCTGCTCGACAGCAGCGCGTCCCCGCTCGCCGTCGTGCTCGACGTGAGCGGCACGCTCGAAAAACGGCATACGATTGCGGCCAACTGGTCGGCGCTGCATTTCGTCACGAAAAACCATCGGTTGACGGCGCAGCTCGATCTCAATGCGCAGCAGATCGGCGCGTCGCCGCGCTACGCCAGCGGCGACCTCGTGCTCGCGGTGACGCCTGCCGCGCAGACCCGACCGGCTGCATCGGCATCAGCATCAGCACCCGCACCGGCATCGACACCGGCCGCTTCCGCACACGGTGTGAAATGACGGGAACCTCGCTGCGCTCCATGGCCAGCGCGCGAAGTCTGCGCGCGCTCGACTGGCTGAACTTCTTCGTCGCGAACGTGCAGACCGGTTTCGGTCCGTTCATCGCGTCGTATCTCTCGTCGCACAAATGGACCCAGGGCGAGATCGGTCTCGTGCTCTCGGTCGGCACGATCAGCGCGATGGTGAGCCAGGTGCCGGGCGGCGCGGCCGTCGACGCGCTGCGCAACAAAAAGGCCGCCGCCGCCTGGGCGATCGCCGCGATCATCCTCTCGGCGGCGCTGCTCGCCATCAGCCCGACGGTGATCCCCGTGATCGCCGCCGAAGTCTTCCACGGTTTCGCGAGCTGCATGCTCGTGCCCGCGATGGCCGCGCTCGCGCTCGCGCTGGTGGGCCGCCAGAACCTCGGCGACCGGCTCGGGCGCAATGCGCGCTGGGCGTCGATCGGCAGCGCCGTCGCGGCCGGCCTCATGGGGCTGTGCGGTGAGTACGTCTCGCCGCGTGCGGTGTTCTGGCTGACGGCCGCGCTCGCACTGCCCGCACTCGTGGCGCTGGCGATGATCGAATACGACCGGCACGGCGCAGGCGCCGCCGCGCCCGCCGGCCCGGCCAAGCCCGCCGTGCCGCCAGGCCAGACAGGCGAAGCGCGCGAAACGGTCTTCGACTTGCTGCGCGACCGCCGCATGCTCACGTTCGCGGCCTGTATCGTGCTGTTTCACCTCTCGAACGCCGCGATGCTCAACCTCGCCGCGGGCGAAGTCACGGCCGGCATGGGCGACAACGTTCAACTCGTGATTGCGGCCTGCATCATCGTTCCGCAAGCGATCGTCGCGATGATGTCCCCTTGGGTCGGACGCACCTCGCAGCACTGGGGCCGCCGGCCGGTGCTGATTCTCGGTTTCTCCGCCCTGCCCGTGCGCGCGCTGCTGTTTGCGGGCGTCGCCAATCCGTACCTGCTCGTGCCGGTCCAGATGCTCGACGGGATCTCGGCGGCCGTGTTCGGCGTGATGCTGCCGCTCATCGCGGCCGACGTGGCCGGCGGCAAGGGGCGCTACAACCTCTGTATCGGGCTGTTCGGGCTATCGGCCGGCATCGGCGCGACGCTTTCGACCGCGCTGGCCGGCTTCATCGCCGATCACTTCGGCAATACGGTCAGCTTCATGGGGCTTGCGGCAGCCGGCGCGATGTCCGTGCTGCTCGTCTGGCTGGCCATGCCGGAGACGCGCGACGCATTGGAGGAAGACGAAGCCGGCGACGTGACGGCGTGACAGTGTGAAGGTTTGAGGGGCGTGAGGGCGGCAATCCATTCGATGCCGGCTCAGACACCGGTAAACGCAAAACGGGCGCAGTGGCCGGAGATGGCCGCTGCGCCCGTTTTGTTTGTCGTGACTCGCTGCGCGCCGCCTCAAGCGGCTGCGAGTGCATCCTCGAGACGTGTGACCGCGACGTTTTTCGGCAGATTGTCGAGCTTGCTCGCGAGGATCATCGCGTCGGCATTGGCCGGACGATGACGGCGATTGGGACTCGGGCGGAACACGGCGTCGCCGCGGCGGATCTTCTCGCCGGTCAACGCGCACACCGAACTGCGCCGCGCGGTACAGACGCGCCATAGCTGATCGGAATAGCGACCATAGGTGGGATCGCTCCAGCAGACGGTAATACTTTCGGGATCATGCCGGCGAATCAAGGTGATGCCCTGGGCATCCCATGTTCGCGTGGCGGCGCGGCGCCGGTTGGCGGCGTCCGAGGCACTGCGGGTGCCGGGCACCGGTCGGCAGCTTCTGCTGCGCTCCATGTCTTCCGAGTCATTCACGGCCTCGGAGGCTGCGGACAGGAGGTCAATGGTTTGTTGCCATACGCTTCCGATATCTGATTTCATCATAATGCACCTCGTGCATGTGGAAACGATTCAACTAACTATGCCGGTCGAATAAACACTCTGCCACGTCCGGATTATAGCGTGTCTATCTCACAATCAAAGGACAACGCTGATTTTTTATGCAATCACCCAATACGCAACTAATTCGAGAAACACCATCTTTTCACTTTGACCCGCTTTCTGGCAACTGTCATTTAACCTACTTTGAAACAAATGTTTCCGATTTAACGAAATCTAACACTCTTGGAGCCGGAAAAAACGACCGATTACAGCCTTGCCGTGTCCTGGTCAAACATCTGCAATGTTCGCCCCGAACGGCGCGCAAACCCTTACCCATCCTCGCCGGCGACGACAGGTAGCAATGGATAGTCAGACTGCATCACTACGCGGCGGCCAAACATTCCACACCTGGAAACCGGTTTCATCCGGTGATTGCCAAGTCAAATATCGACAGTTAAAGCGATTCGAAACGAAACGCGCCAACGCTGAGCCAATGCAATCCGGATTTCGGAGAATGTTAAATTTCAGGATGAGAAATTCCCAAATACCGGACTAGCGGGCACATGTTGCAGATGGAATCGAATTGCATACGGCGAAATAGTTCGACAATTCGGCGCAGCGTAAAAATTGCAATTCCTCTATTACGCATACAATCAACCGCCGGCGGCGCCCCGCCCCTGATCGAGGAATTCGGCGGAGCGCTGGCGCAGCATGGCGCCGAAGTCGTCGAGCCAGCCAATCGAGAGACGCCAGCTCTGCCAGTACAACTCCACGTCGAGTGCGCGGCCCGGTGACAGTTCGACCAGTTCGCCGCGGGCCAGATGCGGCGCAATCATGCGCTCCGGGCACATCCCCCAGCCCAGACCGTTCAGGCAGCAGCGCAGAAACCCCGCGACATGCGGAATCCAGTGCAACGGCGCGTCGACCTGCGCGCGCGTAAAACGCCGGATGAAGCGCTTTTGCAACTGGTCCTTCGGGTTGAATTCGATACACGGCGCATAACGCAGCGACTCGCGCGCCACACCCTGCGCGAAATAACGCTCGAAAAACGCCGGCGAGCACACGGCCAGATAACGCATGCGGCCGAGGCGCGTGGAGCGGCAGCCCTGCACCGGTTCGGCCTGTGTCGTGACCGCGCCCTGCACGCTGCCGTCGCGCATACGCTGCGCCGTGTGGTCCTGATCGTCGATCACGAGATCGAGCAGGATGCCCCGCTCCACGCAGAAACCGGCGACCGCGTCGATGAACCAGGTGCCCACGCTGTCGTCGTTGACGGCCACGCGCAACGTCGGCCGTGCGCCCTCGAAGGCCCCCGTGACGGTCGGCATCGAGCCGCCCAGTTCGGCTTCGAGCAGTTGCACGCGTTCGGTGTGACGGCACAGCAGCGCGCCCGAGGCGGTCGCGACACAAGGCTGGCCGCGCTTCACGAGCACCGTGCCCACGCGCTCCTCCAGCAGCTTCACGCGCTGGGAAACCGCCGACGGCGTGACATTGAGCGCACCGGCCGCGCGGTCGAACGAACCGTGCCGCACCACGGCGGCCAGCGCATCGAGCAACGCATAGTCGAGCATTAGCGTTCCTTAATCGGGTTTAAGAAAATCAGCTTTTCTTACGTGACTGAAGTCGGCAGACTAGCGCCGTTTCCCCACCCTGTCCAACCGACATCACGGCATCCGTCATGAACTGGCTCGTCTTCTCGCACGGCGCGGCGCTCTGCGCCTCGCTGATCGTCACCATCGGCGCGCAGAACGCCTTCGTGCTGCGCCAGGGCATCCTGCGCTCGCACGTCGGCAAGATCGTCGTGCTCTGCATGCTGTCCGACTTCATACTCATCGGCGCGGGGGTCGGCGGTGCGTCGGCGCTGGTCGGGCGTTATCCGACCTTCGTGCGCGTCGTGCTCTATATCGGACTCGCGTGGCTCGTCTGGTTCGGCATCGGCGCGCTGCGGCGCGCGTTGCGTCCCGCTCACGCGGTGCTCGATACGGCTGCGGCCGCAAGCGCCGCCCCGTTGCAGCGCGCATGGCCGATCATCGGGATGACGCTCGCCTTCACGTGGCTCAATCCGCACGTCTACCTCGATACGTTTTTGCTGATCGGCACCGCGGGCGCGCGCGAGCCCGCCGGCACCCGGCTCGCGTTCGCGCTCGGCGCCATGTGCGTGAGCGCCGTGTGGTTCGTCGGGCTCGGCTATGGCGCTCGCGTACTCGCACCGCTGTTTCGGCGCGCGACGGCCTGGCGCGTGCTCGATGGCGCCATCGGCGGCATGGTGTTGTTCATCGCATTCGCCCAGTTGCGCTGAATCTATGCGCGCCGGCGGCGTGCGCGCTTTTGCATTTCACCTACGCGCGGCGGGTATCATGTGCATTCGAACTCTGAATGAAAGAAGAATCACATGGCCTCCCCTCAGGAAAACGTCAGCATGGCGGTGTTCTGCGACTTCGAGAACGTGGCACTCGGCGTGCGCGACGCGAAGATCGACCGCTTCGACATCAAGCCCGTACTCGAGCGCCTCTTGCTCAAAGGCAGCATCGTCGTCAAGAAGGCCTATTGCGACTGGGAGCGTTACAAGGGCTTCAAGGCGTCGATGCACGAAGCGAGTTTCGAACTCATCGAAATTCCGCACGTACGGCAGTCAGGGAAGAATTCCGCCGATATCCGGCTCGTCGTCGACGCACTCGATCTCTGCTATACGAAGTCGCACGTCGATACGTTCGTCATCGTGAGCGGCGATTCCGACTTTTCACCGCTCGTTTCGAAGCTGCGCGAGAACGCGAAGAAAGTGATCGGCGTGGGTGTGAAGCATTCCACCTCCGACCTGCTCGTCGCCAACTGCGACGAGTTCATCTTCTATGACGACCTCGTGCGCGAGCTTTCGCGCGGCCAAGCGAAGCGTGATGGCGGCGCGAAAGCGGCCCGTCCCGCAGGCGATGAGCGGCAGCCGAAAGCGGATACCGAAGAGCGCAAGTCGGAAGAACGCAAAACGAAGGCCATCGCGCTCGCCGTCGAAACGCTCGACGCGCTCGTGCTCGAACGCGGCGATAGCGGCAAGATCTGGGCGTCGGTGCTCAAGAGTGCGATCAAACGGCGCCGGCCCGATTTCAACGAGACGCGCTACGGTTTTCGCGCGTTCGGCAACCTGCTCGACGAAGCGCAAGCGCGCGGGCTGCTCGAAGTGGGCCGCGACGAGAAGTCGGGGACTTATGTGTCGCGTACGAGTCAGCCTGCGCCCACAGTCGGAGAAGCGGCGCAGCCGGTGACTGTTGCAGAGGCGCCGGCAACACCGGCTGAAGCAGCGCCGCGCGGCAAAGGGCGCGGACGTGGCGGCAAGGGCCGACGCAACGGCCAGGACGCAACGGCGAGCGGCGATGAAAGCCGCGAAGCCGCGCATGCTGCATCGGCTCATGCATCGGCCGATGAACACCACGAGTACGCCGAAGCACGCGAAAGTGAATCTGCACGTGCGCATGCAGAGCAAACGGCACTGCCCTTCGGCGAAGCGCACGGCGCGGCTGCATCCGTCGCGCCGCTGGCATCGCAAGCTGCGAGCGCGACTCCTGCGCAGCAGCACGTCGAGGTACAACCGCAAGCCGCCGAGGAAGCCCCTGTCACTTCGCGCCGCCCGCGCAAGACAGCCCCGCGCAAAAGCACGGCACGCAAGACCGCTGCACAACCTGCCGCAGAGACACCGGCCGCCGCGGAGCCCGAAGCCACCGCAGCGAAAAAACCGCGCGCGCGCCGCACGCGCGCCAAGGCTGCACCAGCCGACGCAAGCTAAGCGCGAAACCCTGCACATGCCGCCGAAAACGCGGCATGTGCATCTGTTCGTTCAATCGTCGCTAAAGGGATTGGCGGGCCGCTTCGGCCCACGGGCAGGCGAGTCGTCGCTGCCGGAAGACGCACCCGAAGAACCACCAAACGGATCGCCCGATTTCACAGGCTTCGCGTCGCCGAACGGATTCGCCGCTTTCGCTGACGCCAGCTTCTCGCCAAACGGATTCACGTCGCCCGAACGCGTCGACGAATCATCGATCGCCTGCGCATCGGCATCGTCATCCGCCGCGAGGTCGTACTCGGCCTGCACGCGCGCAAGCACCTCCGCGATCACCGCTTCGAATCCAGCCGAATTGCCGAAATGCTGCATCGTCCAGTTGCAGCCCGAGCGGTCGGCATTTTGGCGTTGCGGACGCGGCACCGTGAATTTCACGCCATCGTCGATCACTTCCTGCAAGCGGTGCAGACGGCGGCTCACCTCTTCCTGCAGCCGCGACGCACCGAGCGTCTTGCGCAGCATAGCCTTCTCCTCGAACTGAATCAGGCTGCCGGCAGCCAGACCACCGTCAACGAGCGCACGCCCTGCGCGCCCTGAATGAGCACGCCTTCGATATCCGCAGTCGCGGACGGCCCCGTCACGAGCGCCGCGTAACGCGCACCCTGAAAATCGTCGCGACGATACGCGTCCTGCAAGCCCGCGACGATCTGCGAGGGATCGAGCAACACGATCAGATGCTGCACGATGTAGCCCAGCGCATTCACGACATATTCGCGCTCGCTGAACCACACGGAACCCGTCTCCGCCACGCCGAAACGCGCGCGAACGACACCCACGTCGACGTCTTCGAGCGACATCGGCGCAGTGCCCGCCGAGATCTCGCGCGTGCCCTTCACCTCGGGCACGGCCGAGGCGATTTCAACGCGCGGGCCGAACCGCTGCTCGATCAGCGCAAGCACCGCCTCTGCCGACGCGGCTTCGACCGCCCGTCCGCCCAGCACGCCGAGCGAGGCGACGAAACGCTCGCGCAGATCGCCTGGCGGCGTGTCGAACAGCGGCACGTCCGGCAGTGCCTGCGCAGCCGGTTGCGCCGCGCGCACGCGCTCGAGAAACGCTTCACGATTCGCCACGTCCGCCTCCGTTGCGGTTCTTCTTGTACCACGCATGAAAGGTGGTCTTCGGCGCCTGCGGCAGATCGCGCTGGCGGCCCCAGATGTTGAGCGGGTTGTACAGCACGAAATGCGGCAGACGGCGCAGCGCCCCATCGACCGACGCAGTCGCCGCGCGAAACAGCGTAGGGCTCGACATGAGCCGCGACGCCATCTTGATCACTTCCCGCTTCACGAACGGCACTTCATGCTGCGCGGCGATCACCTGGCGCCACTGGTAGATCTGCTCGTGAATGTTGATCTTCACGGGGCAGACATTCGTGCAACTGCCGTTTAGCGTCGAGGCAAACGGCAAGGCGCTGAAGCGTTTGAGATCGTAGGTCGGATTGATGATCGCACCAATCGGGCCCGCATAGGTGCTGCCATACGAAAGCCCGCCGCTGCGCCGGTAAACCGGGCAGGTATTCATGCACGCGCCGCAGCGAATGCATTTGAGCGAGTACCAGAATTCGGGCATCGCAAGCCGCTCTGAGCGGCCGTTGTCGACGATGACGAAATGCATCTGCGCACCCTCGCGCGGCGCGCGAAAGTGCGACGTGTATTGCGTGATCGGCGAGCCTAGCGCGCTGCGCGAGAGCATGCGAATGAATACGCCGAGGTCCGAAATACGCGGAATCAGTTTCTCGATGCCGAGCGAAACGATATGCAGCGGCATCATGTTCGCGGACAGATCCGCGTTGCCCTCGTTCGTGCACACGACGACGGTACCCGTTTCGGCCACCGCGAAGTTGCAGCCCGTCATGCCGGCCGTCTTCTCGCGCACGAACCATGGCCGCGTATTCATACGCTGGCTTTCGGCGAGGTAGTGAATGTCGCTGTTGTGCGGATCGGTGCCGATCGTGCGGCTGAAGACTTGCGCCACGTCGCCGCGCAGCTTGTGCACGGCGGGCATGACGACGTGGCTCGGCGGCTCGTTGTCGAGCTGCTGGATGCGCTCGCCGAGATCGGTTTCCATCACCGAGATGCCGCGCGACTCCAGGTAAGGGCGCATCTCGCACTCGTCGGTCAGCATCGACTTGCTCTTCACGAGGCCGGTCATGCCGCGCTCGGAGAGCAGCTTGTACACGATCTCGTTGTGCTCCTCGGCGGTGGCGGCCCAATGGACCGTCACGCCATTGGCCTCGGCCTGGCGCGAAAACTGGTCGAGATAGTCCGCGAGATGCGAGAGCGTATGCGCCTTGATCTGCGAGGCGAGCGTGCGCAGCGTTTCCCATTCGGGAATCGCACCGGCCTGCGCATCGCGCTTCATGCGGATGTCCCACAGACGCTTGTCGTGGAACTGCACGTGCTCCGGATGCGTCAGGAAATTTGCAGCCAGCTTCGCATGTTCGACGCGTTTCATTCGCGCGCTCCGTTGAGCACCTGCGCAATGTGGATGAAGCGCACGTCGGCATTCATGCGCTCCGCACAGCCCTGCTGGTGCATGAGACACGACATGTCGCCCGAAACGATGTACTGCGCACCCGCGCCGACATGATCGATCACCTTGTCCTGCCCCATACGCACCGACACGGCCTCCTCGGTCACCGCGAACGTGCCGCCGAAACCGCAGCATTCGTCAGGCCGATTCGGCTTCACGAATTCGATGCCCTTTACGCCGCTCAACAGCGCGAGCGGCTTCGAATACGGCTCTCCGGCCACTTCCGAAACCGATGCCTGATTCAGATGGCGCAGCGCGCTGCAGCTATTGTGCAAGCCCACGCGCCACGGAAACTCGGCCCACGGGAACTCGCGTACGCCGAGCACGTCATGCAGGAATTCGACGAGCTCGAAAGTCGAGGTGCGAATCCGGTTCACGTCGTTGGTCTGCTCGACCGCGGTGAGATGCGCGCGCACGTGATTCACGCAGCTTGCCGAGGGCCCGACGATATAGTCGTAGCCCGTGAAATTGCGTACAAATATGCGTTCGACACCTGCGGCCTCGGCTTCTGCGCCCGAGTTGGCCATCGGCTGGCCACAGCAGGTTTGATCGGCCGGGTAATCGACTTCGCAGCCGAACCGCTCCAGCAGTTCGAGCGTGGCGATGCCGACCTCGGGATAGAAAACATCGATAAAACACGGGATGAAAAGAGCGACTTTCATGCGCTGGAGGGGCACCGTGGAAGGATGCGGCCATTCTACCGCCGTTGGCCTGCGCGGCGGCATCGTGGATCACACCGGGGAATAGCGGAAACAGCAGGAATAGCGCCGGGAATGGAGCCGCGAATAGAGCCGAATACGGTGCTAAACTCCGTGCCCGGAACCGGGCCTGCGCCGTATGGGATGAGCAGGCTCTCTTTGCGCCTTTAACCTCTGCACATCATGTATCTATCCATACTCGCGGTCGGCATCGGCGGCGCGCTCGGATCGCTATTGCGCTGGGTGCTCGGCCTGCGTCTGAACGCACTCTTTCCGATCATGCCGCTCGGCACGCTCGCGGCCAATGTGATCGCAGGTTACGTGATCGGCCTCGCCGTCGCGTTCTTTGCGCGCGTGCCGCTCGCGCCGGAATGGCGGCTGTTCGTCATCACGGGCATGATGGGCGGGCTCTCGACGTTCTCGACTTTTTCCGCCGAGGTCGTCTCGAACCTGCAGCACGGCCGCTTCGGCTGGGCGTTCGCGCAGGTCGCGGTCCACGTCGGCGCGTCGCTGCTGATGACGGTCCTCGGCATCGCAACCGTGACTGCCGTACTGCGCTAATTACGCCGCCAGCGCCCGCTCAGACCTGCGGGCGCCGGTAACCGCCGACCAGACCGTGCTTCGAGAACACCCACTGCCAGAGCTGGATATCGCGCGCGCGGAACGCACCGGCGCACGACAGCAGGTAGTAACGCCACATCCGATAGAAGCGCTCGCCCATCTCCGACGCAAAACGCGGCCACGCCGCTTCGAAATTCGCGTGCCAGGCCATCAAGGTGCGATCGTAATCGGCGCCGAAATTGTGCAGATCTTCCGCGACGAACAGACCGCTCGATGCATCGGCAACCTGGCCGATCGACGGTAGCTCGCCATTCGGGAAAATGTATTTGTCGATCCACGGATCGGGCGTCGTATCGCGGCGATTCTTGCCGATCGTATGGAGCAGGAACAGGCCATCGTCGGCGAGACAGCGGTGCGCGACTTCCATGTAGGCGTGGTAATTCTTCGGGCCGACGTGCTCGAACATGCCGACGCTCGCGATGCGATCGAAACGCTCGTCGAGCATGCGGTAATCTTCCAGACGAAATTCCACGGGCAGGCCCTTGCAACGCTCGGCGCCGAGTGCCGCCTGCTCCTTCGAAATCGTCACGCCCACGCACGACACGCCATAGTGCTCGGCCGCGAACTGCATGAGACTACCCCAGCCGCAACCGATGTCGAGCAGACGCATGCCGCGCTCCAGACCGAGCTTTCGACAGATCATGTCGAGCTTCGCTTCCTGCGCTTCGTCCAGCGTCTTCGCGCCACTCGACCAGTAGCCGCAGGTGTAGGTCATGCGGCGGTCGAGCATCGCTTCATAGAACGCGTTGCCAAGATCGTAGTGCTGCTGCCCGACCTTCCACGCGCGACGCACGGTCTGCCGGTTCATGAGGCGCGCCTTGAGCGCATGGAAAACGAGTCGCGCCGGATCGATCTTCTCGTCGAGATGCGCGCGCAGCACGTGGGCGAAGAATTCGTCGAGCCGTTCGCAGTCCCACTGCCCGTCCATATAGGCCTCGCCGAGCCCGAGATTGCCCAGCGCCAGCACGCGCTCGGGCATGTGCGCATCGTGGATGCGCATGTCCCACTCGCGACTCCCGTTTAGCTTGACGTCGGCGTGTGCCAGCAAATCGGCGGCAAACCGCCAGGCCGCGGAACCGCTGGCCTCGCCAACGGAATGGGCTGCTTCGAGATCAGTCGTTGCCATAGAATGCTCCGTGTCAACACGAATGTCGTTGCTCGCGATGCGAACCCTTATGATGCACCGGCTCCAAAAATCGTGCAGCCAGGTCGGTCAAGGCGGAACAGGTGGGCCATAATCGACGGTTGTCCAGTCCACCCGCGCATGGTGCGCAAT
>Ga0131853_10018395_pt1 | contig 12709 bp, 23 predicted proteins | sample TergutLab28metaG_FD_92764 | JGI IMG/M metagenome (GOLD analysis project Ga0131853, IMG submission 92764) | Labiotermes labralis P1 segment gut microbial communities from Petit-Saut dam, French Guiana - Lab288 P1 (version 2) (version 2) | ecosystem: Host-associated > Arthropoda: Insects >...
CGGGGCCGTCCGGGCTCGCGGCCGGGCCGTCGCCGTCGGCCGCCGGTTCCGGCCCCGGCGGCAGCGGCTCCGGTTCGGGCTCGGCGAGCGCCGTGCCGTTCCGCGACCGGATGATCTCGCGTGCCTCGGCCGCCGTCCGCACCGTCCGCACCAGCTCCGCCCGGTCCGGCTGCGCGGCCAGGATCTGGGCCACGCTCCAATTTGATGTACGTACATCATTTTCGTAGGCCGTCGCGACCCACCGGTAGAGCCGCATTGTGCTGTAGGCGACCCCGACGTCCTCCGCGTAGCGTTCCAGCGTCGCCTCGCCGTAGATGGTGGATAGCGACGCGGCGAGGTCGCCGCGCGTCCACTGGATCGCCGATTCGGCGGTGTCGGTGGCGTGCCACGCCTTCACGTACTCGCGGTACTTCCAGCCCGGCGTCTCCCCCGTAATGCCGAGGCTGGTGCGGATGCGGTCGATTTCCTTCGTCATGATCGGTCCCCCGTGTGGGATGTGGCAGGCGGGCGGGTAAGTCGGGCGGGGCCTCGCGGACGGTGATTACCGCGCCGGGCCGATGGTGGTATCCGGCGTACCGTTTGGCAGCGAACAGGCCGACGACCTGGCAGTCGTCGTCCCACAGCACCCCGGTAAGCCCGTCGAGCGTGGAGCGGGCCAGCTTGTCCAGGTCGGGCTTGCCGGCCGGGCGTCCGGGCGCGCTGCTCTTAAGGACGCCCGCGTTCCGGCCGGTGCCGTAATGACCCTTCGGCCGTTTCAGGAAGAACACGAGGCCGACGGCGACGGGCTGGCGAAGCATGCTGCTGCCGGTGTCCAGCGCGGCGGCCTTCACCGCCTCCCGCCACGGCTTCACGTTCGCCGAGCTTTCGATCATCACGCCGTTGCCGACGTGGCGCTTGGAGCCCTGCGGCGCGGGCGTGCCGGTGACGGTGAAGTAGATCGCGTTCACGATCCCGGCTCCAGCCGCTCGTTGACGTGCTGGATCGCGGCGTCCCGCGCGGCGGCCAGGAGCACGTCGGGCCGGGGCGCGCGGTAGGCCGTGTAAACGGCCTGCTGCACCCGCCTGGGCACCATCCGCCAGTGGTCGCCGCACATCAGGAACCTGTCGGCGATCTCGCGCGGGCATCCCCGTACGGGGCAGGTGCGCGTCATGGCCGGCCCCCGTCCCGCCGCCGGGCACGCCTGCGGACGTGCTCCCGGATCTGCGCGCCGAGCGCGAGCAGCGCGGTGCCGGCGAGCGCGACGACGCCGACGGCGAGCCCGTAGAGGATGACGAGCACGGCGATGTCAGTCATCGTCGTCGTCCTCGTCCTCGCCGGGGACGTCGCCGTCATCCGGCTCGCCGTCGCCGCCGTCGTCGTCGGGGCTGTCGAGGTCGATGCCCGCGAACGCCATTTCCAGCTCGTCTTCGAGTTCGAGCGGCAGCGTCTCGCGGCCGGTGCGGCGTTCCAGGGACCGGCGCATCAGCCGCTCGGCGGCCGGGAGGTCGACGGGCAGTACCTGCTCGATGCGGCGGATGCGGACGGTCGCGGTCCGGCCGCCGTCGTCGGTCTTGGTCGTCACCTTCGCGACGTCAACCACGGCGAGCATGACGCGGAGCCGGTCCGGTTCCGCGATCAGCTCCGACGCGATGGCCGTGAGCCCGTCGTTGTCGCCGACGGGCAGGCTGCCCCCGATGCTCACGTCTGACATGTGCCGTTCCCTCCCGTGTCCGGTTCAGTGGTGCCGCCGCCGTTGCGGCGGCGGGTGATGCGCTGCGCGGCGTCCCGGTAACGGCGCACTTCGGCAACGAGGTCCAGGACGTCGTGCGCGTTGCCGCGCGTGAACGCGTCCTCGTCGCCGAACAGCGCCCATGCCTCGGCACGGCGGCGCAGGTCGTCCAGCGCGTAGCGGTCGAGCGTCATAGCAGCACTCCCTGCGCGAGCCGGAGCGCGGCGGCCCGCGCGTATCCCTCGTCTATCTCCACCCCGATCGCGCGGCGGCCCAGGTTCCGCGCGGCCACCAGCACCGACCCCGACCCGGCGAACGGGTCGGCGACCGTGCCTTCGGGGCAGGCGGCGATGAGCTGCTCGCACACGTCGACCGGCTTGGCGTGCGGGTGCCCGTACCGGCCCGTCAGCCCGGCCTCGCCGCCCATGCTCCGGGCAGCGGTGCGCAGCACCGCGGACCGGCCGCCGAGCCGCGAGGGCCAGTCGCCGGCCAGGTAGATCCCCTCGATGTCGCGGCGGAACGCGCCGAACCCGCCGCGCAGCCCGGCGTTCGACGGCTTGGCGTAGATCAGCGGGAGCCGCGCGCGGGGCGGCGGCCCGAGCATCAGGTCGGCGAACACGATCGCGGGACGGCCGCCCCACAGAGCGAGCGCCTCGTCGCGGGCCGACGTGTCGGCGTCGCCCGCGATCCCGGCGTGCCCGTCGCTGACGCGGCCCGGCCGGGCGAGCACACCCTGCCGCCACGCGCGGCCGTAGGGCGGGTCGGTGACGAGCACGTCCGCCGCCAGCCACGCCGTGATCTCACGGCAGTCGCCCAGGTAGAGGGTGACCGCGTCGTCGGCGTAGTACGGGGCGGCGGCCGTCCCGGTCGTCACTGCGGCCCCTCGGCGCGCGCCTGCTCCCGGAACGCCTCGCGTTCGAGGGCCGCTTCGGCGAGCGCGTCCCGTGCCGCGACGAGCCGGTCCGTCAGCCGCGTGATCACGGCGACGTGGTACCGCTCGGTGCGGCGCATCCCGTCGATCTCCTCAATCACCGTCCGCGCGTCGGCGGACGCGACGACGTACCCGTACGCGGCGGCGAGTTCGAGCCGGTCCCGCAGGTGGCCCCATGACTCCTCGGGCATCGCGGCCCGGACGCCCTCCAGCGGCTCGCTCACGACGGCCGCCTCCCGAGTTCCGGCACCCCGTAGCGCGAGGCGAGGTAGCGGGCGATCCGCCCGGCGGCGGCGTGCCCGAGTTCGCTGACGGCCTCGTCCATCTCGGCCACCATCGACGCGATCGTCCGCACCTCCGGCGCGTACCGCGCACCACCCAGTGCGGGCAGCGCCGGCGGGTCCAGGCTCGCGGCGTCGAACAGCTCGTCGGCGACCGCGCCGGGCTCGGCGAGCTGCGCCACGTAGCCGCGCCCCCCGTCCCAGGTGGCCTGCCGGATGCGGACCTGCCCGAGCCCGTGGACGGCGCTCTGCAGCGACTCGCGCGTGATCACGGCTCCTCCTGCCCGGCCGCACGCGGCAGGTGGGAGGCGAGCAGCCGCTGGTAGTCGGCCGGGTGCAGCCGGGCCAGGTCCCGCAGCGCCCGCGCGCGGGCAGCGGACCGGAGACGTTCCCGCTCGGTATAGCCGGGCCGGCGTGCCCGGTAGGCGCGCATGTAGCCGGCCCGGTCCCGGCGCGCGGCGGTCACCGCTCCGCCTCGTTGCCGTCGCCGGGTACAGGCGTGAGCTGCGCCGCGTTCGCGAGCGCCACCTGCGCCTCGTACTCGGTGAGATCGCCGGTGCCGCCGATGCGCCGGTCCGCCCAGTCCGACAGCAGGTCGAGCACGTCGTCCTTCGCGGTGATGCCCGCGCCGTTGAGCACGCTGATGAGCCGGTTGCGGGTGTCGGGCGTGGCGGGCGGCGACGCCCCCGGGTCGCCGTCGTCCGGGCCGTCCGGGGCGGCGGCATCCCGAAGCCGCGACAGCGCCTCGGCGGCCTCCTCCTCCGTCAGGTCGCTCGCTGACGCGATCTTCCGGCCCGTCCACTCGGTGAGCCGTTCCAGCCGCCGCGCACGGGTATCGCCGGCCTCCTTGAACGCGGCCTGGAGCGCCCGCAGCGTCCCCTTGCTCACCGTCGCGAGTGCCGCCGGGACCTGCCCCTGTTCCGGGACGGCGGCCGGGGAAGCGCCGCCGTCACCCGGCCCCGGCGGCACGAGCTGGGCCGGGAGCGGCCGCTCGTCGAATTCGTCCTCCGCGAACGACTGCGGCAGCGTCACGTCGAACGCCCGCTTCAGCGCGCGCCGTTCCGCCCGCGCCAGCGACATCTCCGGCCCGTTGTCCAGCGTCAGCGCGGCGCGGCCGGGGAACGTGAACGGGCGCCCCATGTCTTTGCGCCACACGGCGATCTTCGCCGTCCACTCCCGCTCCGCGCCGTCGCGGCGCGGCCCGTCGGTGACCTCGATGCCGTCGAGTTGCCCGGACCGGTGCGCGATGTGCAGGTAGCCGTCGCGCGTGATGTAGGGCCGCTGGCTCTTCGGCAGGATCATGATGTGGCCCAGCACCGGGTCCAGCCCGTACCGCTCGGCGACCGCCACACGGCGTGCGCCTTCGGGTCGGCCGGGTTCAGCCCGATGATGCGGAGAATCTGCGCTTGGTCCGGCGGCCCGAACGCGGCCGTCACAGCGGGCGGGTCCGGCTCGGCCTCCCGGCGCGCGATCACCCCGGCGAGTTCCTCAGTCATAGCTGCCTGCTCCTTTCGTCGTGTGCGATGATGAGCCGTCCGACGTGCTCGGCGACCTGGGGGACGACGGCGTTACCGAGTCCCCGCAGTCGGTCCACCCGGCGGGGAATCCCATGAGCCACTCGACCCACTCCGGGTTCAGGACTCCACTGACTTGCGTCCGGTAGGGCGTGCCCGCGTCGCGCATCGCCTTGATCTGCGCGCGGGAATACCGCTGGCGGTCCATCGTGTCCGCGTCGATGCACGACGCGGTCGGCGTCGGCATCAGCCCGTCCGCCTGCCGGGCGGCCTGCTCCAGGCTGATCCCCGACTGGTGGCCGTTCCCCGGGCTCCCGCCCCGGCGGCCGTGCCCGTTCGGCGACAGGCCCGTGTCCGGCGTCGGCCACAGCGCAGGCGCGGGCGACGATCCAGACGCGGCTGCGTAGATGGGGGGCACCGACGTAGCACGCCGGTATGCAGTCCCAGTCCGCGTCATACCCGACGGCGGCCAGGTCCCCGAGAACGTCTCCCAGGCCCCGTCCAAGGAGACCCGGGACGTTCTCCACGAGCACGTACCGCGGTCGAAGGTCGCGAACGACTGCGGCGAACGGGGGCCATAGCCACCGGCGATCCGCCTGGGCCTGCCGCCGCCCGGCCGTGGAGACCGGCTGGCAGGGGAATCCTCCGGCCACAACGTCAGGCGCGGGTCGCCGTCCCCACCATCCGGGGCAGGTTCGTACGTCGTCATGCCTGGGCACCTCCGGCCAGTGACGGGCGAGCACCTCGCGGCACCACGGATCGATCTCGACCTGCCCGGCGATCGTCATCCCGGCACGCTGAAGGCCCAGGTCGATGCCGCCGATCCCGGCGAACAGGGAAAGCACGTTCACGCGTCGTCACCGCCCCCGCCCGTCAGCCGCAGCGGCCTCGACGGCTTCACGGCCGTGTACTTCTCCGCGATGCGAGGCTGCTCGTCCCGGAGCCGCTCGATGTCGAGCCGCCGGGACTCCTGCGGCTTCCACGTCACGACGACCTCCCCGTCCACGACGCCGGCCTCGGCCGCGCCGAGCTGCGCCTTGACCTCGTTCTCGATGAGGCGCCGCTCGTCCTTCAGCCCGGCCTGCTCGTCGTGGATCTCACGCAGCCGCGCCATCTTCGCGGCGGCCGGCGTGAGGTCCGCGACCAGCAGCGGCTCCGTGCTCGCGTACCGGCGGCCGATCGCCGCCGCCGTCGCCTCGGAGGAGTCGATGGCGGGCGGCACCCCGGCGACGACGTGCCGCTCCCAGAACCGGCCCGCGATCCGCATCAGCGCGGCACCCGTCTCCTCGTCGCGCTCGATGCGCCACAGCGACAGGCGCTGCCCGGCGTGCAGGCACGCGACCCACGCGACGGGGAGCTGCGCGACTTCGAGCTGCCACTGCACCTGCGCCTCGTAATGCACCGGCACGCGCGGCCACGTCCGGTCCGACGTCGTCTTCGCCTCGAACACGCCCGGCTCGCCCGCGTCGTCGTAGGAGGCGTCCAGCGTCGCCCGCGCCCAAGCGGCGCGCGGATGCACCAGCGGCACCTGGCGGGCCGTGATCGTGACGCCGAGCCGCCGCGCGGCCTCGTCCAGGACGGCGTTCTCCAGCAGGTTGCCCCACAGCATCCGCTCGCTGCCCCGGTCGTCGGGCGGCCCGCCGGTCACCTTCTCGGTCCACACGCTGTAGGGCGTCGCCCACGACGACACACCGAGGATCCCCGCGATGTCGGAGGAGCCGATCCCGGCACGGCGGCGCTCGTGCCACGCCGCCGACTGCGCGGCCATAACGACTGCTCGGTCTCGCGCCCCGTCGTCTCCGCCGCCATCGCCGCCAGCACCGACCGGCGCAGCAGCTCCATCTCCGCTACGATCCCCGGCGTGTCCGCCGGCATCGTCCCGCTGCTCCCGGTCGTCGTGCCCTCGTCGCTCATCGCCGCCCCCCGGGTCGGTGCCAGTGGTGCCGAACGCGCGCCACAGCGCCGCCTGCGTGCGGGCCGACGGCGGACGGCCGCCGAGGTAGGCGCGCATAGTCCGTTCGGGTATCCCGGCGGCGCGGGCGAGCCCGGCCGCAGTAGGCGGAACGCCCTTCTCGACCGCCGCGTGCAGCAGCTCCTGCCGTGCGTCACCGGCCATGACGCCCCCCTTCCTGCCGTTGTCCGGGCATGCGAAATACAGGCTCTGACCTGGTGGTTTCCCCCGAAGCCTCGCCGTTTCCGTGGCTGTGATCTCAGCTTTCGGGGCGCGGTCGCTTAACGTCAAGATCACAAACCGGAATTGGCCTCCGGCGGCCGGTAACGGCAACAGCGCGGCCGGGAACGGCCGCCAGTGACTAGCCCGGCGCGGCTCGCAAAGTGACCCGATGCAGTCATCCCGCACCGCCCTGTTGACGCAGCAGCACGACGCGTCCTAACGTCATGACGCACACGGCTGATCCCCGCGCGCCGCCCCGGGTGCGGCAGGGGGAGCCGATCACCCGGGAAGTTCTGGCAGGGACGCGCTAAGGGCACACCACCTGTACCGCGCAGCTTCCGCCGGGACGTCGTTTACACGCCGTCCACGGGGGATCCCCATGCCCGAACCAGTCGCCGATGGGCCGCGCCCGCCGGCGCCACCCGAACTGCCACCCGAGCGCATCGCCCGCATCGCCCGGCTGCAGGCCGAGATGCGGGCCGCCGGGTACCGGCTGCTGCCAGACGAGACATTCCGGAAGCTCGCCCGGCTGCTGCCGCTACCGGCCGACTACCACTTGAACGTGACCGACACCCGCTCCTCGACTGCCATCCGCCGCCCGTAGTCCGCCGTCTTCACCCGCACCGCAGCCGCGCACCGCAGCGCTTCCCGGCGCGCGGACATCGGCGCGGAACGCCAGCGGGCGTACATCTCCTCCGCCGGGCCGTCCAGCAGGAAGCGTAGCGGTCCCGGGGACTCCAGCGACTTCACCCGAGCCCGCGCTGCGTCTCGCCGCTTGCGCGCGAGCGGTGCGGCCACGTCGAAGTCCTCCTCCTCGATCGTGCCGTTCCCCAGCCGCGTACGCAGCGACAGAAGATGCGCCTCGGCCGCATCCAGATCGGCGCGTGCCGCACTCAGCTCTCGGTCGTCGGAGGCGCTTGCCGCCCGCAGTCTCTCCAGCACGTCCGGCAGCGTCAGATAGGCGATCAGCGTGTCCTCCACGTACTCGTCAGCCATGTCCATTCGAATCATGACGTGCCCTGTCCGGCAGCGCAGCGAGGCCACGCGGTCGAGCCGCTTCGGGTAGCGCGCCCCCAGCGCCCCGTTGCACACATCGCACACCGCGAACCGCGTCAGCAGGTGCCTCGCACCTCCCGGCCGCGTGGTCACGCGTTCCGGATCCATCAGGATGCGGCGCACGGCCCAGAACGTCTCCTCACTCACGAGCCCGTCCCACTTGCCGTCATACAGGCTGACGCCCGGCCCCATCTGGTTCCGCTCAGTATGAGTCAAGCCTGGCGCGTGAACCCGCTTCCCGATGTAGACCGGGTTCAGCGCTATGTTCCGGATCGTCGTCATCGACCACGGCTTCCCGTGGCGTGCGCGCGTACATGCGGCGGCACCGGCGAGGACGCGCCGCGACCCGCAGTCCGCGCAGAACCCCCGGCCGGGGAACCGCAGCGCCCGGCAGTCCCCGCACCGGTACACGCCGCCGTTCAGCGCACGCTGCAGTGCCGTCACGGATACGCCCGCCTCAAGCGACTTGAAGATGAACACGACGACCGGGGCCTCGTCGGGGTGTGCTTCCTGCGCCAGCAGGCGACGTCCCCGGCCCGTCAGCTCATAACGGCGCAGGTACCCATAGGCGCACTTCCCGTATACGTTCCCGGCCTGAGCCCGGGGACCGGTGTCACGGAGGACCCGCATCCGAATCTTCTCGGACTCGGCCTCGCTATCCACACCGTCTTCGGCCAGGTTCCGCCAGTCCCGAAGGCGGCTCATGTCATACAGCCGCCGGTCCGTCTCCACGTAAATCCGCACGTCGTGGTCCCGGCACAGCTCAAGCATCTGCGCCCAGCTCGACAGTTTGCGGTCGCCCCGGCTGGATTCCCATAGCCAGAGCGCGGCACCGGGATTCTCCGGGATCGCATCCAGAAGCAGCGGCCAGTCGGTGCGTGTCTTCTTCGCCCGCCGCGACGCGGACACGGTGTCAGAGAAGCTCGCGAGCACCGGCCACGCCTCGGTGGCCGACCGGCGCTTCCCTGCGCTGCGCTGCTGGTCGATCGACATCTCGTTGCCCACAGACTGCCGGGTATAGAGCAGCAATCCGGTTACGGAGCGTTCATCATCATCCGAGAAAATCACGCTCCGTAGGGTACCCCCTAACCAATCATCCGCTTGGAGATGTTTGGTTGGAGGGTACCGGGCTGAAAGCCCGCCCCCGCCGGCGATCCCGACGATATCGCACTCGTCGGGGACGTGATGGGCGTCACACTAATTGCCTCCCTAGTCGCGCTTGGCAACCCAGTAGCCGCGTCCCCGGCTGCGGATGGCGGTGCCCTCGTCGGCGAGCGTTTGCATGGCCTTCTGCGCGGTGTCGCGGGACACGGGCGTATCCCCGGCGTCGGGGCGGGTGACGATGTATTCGAGGGAGAGGTCCACTAGCGACGGCAGGCGCTTGGTCAGCTCGCCGCTGCTGATGCGGTCGCGGATGTCCTGTGCCAGTTGCTCGTAGAGCGGGACGGGCGAATCGGGGTCCAGGGGCCTCACCATGCGTCCAGTGTCCTGCACACCAGCAACAGGCCCTCCACCGCATTAGGGTGCCGTACAGTACCATCTACGGCCGTAGACTGCGGTACTTTTCGTCATCGCATCGCAGTGGTTACGATACGTAGCAGATGGTTACCAACCGTTATCATCGTTGCGGCACGCATGTCTAGACTGGTATTCACCCTGGTCACGGGCCACACTTGCTCCCACCCCCGGGCGCGGACCCCCGCCGCACCCCGGCACAACAGATCCACCGCAAAGGGAAACAGAGCAATGGAACGGCATGACCACGATGAGGCCGCCGGACGACGGGCCGACCCGTCGTTCACCTGCCCGCAGTGCAAGCGCACCAGCCGTCACCCGTCCGACGTCGCCCAGGGGTACTGCGGCGCGTGTCACCGCCGGACGGGGATGGTGCGGCTGCGGGTGTTCATCGAGTCTGCGCTCGCCGCCGAGACGTGGGCGGGCACGGGCGAGCAGATCAGCGACGCGTTCGACCGGCACAGCGAGCTGACGCGGAACGCGCACGACGCCGGGCGGCCGTGGCTGGTAGAGATCTACTACCCGGCGCCCCCGGCCGGGTACTTCAGGTTCGGCACCGACGCCGCCGGGATGGACGGCCCGGAGCCGCTCGCGGCCGACGACAGCGAGCTGCTCGGGATACTCGGCGGGTATTCCGCCGAGGACGCGGTGCCGCGCTGCCCCGGGTGCGGCGACGAGGCCGGGGCCGTCATCGACGGGCAGGCCGTCTGCGCCGCGTCCGGGTGCGCGGTGACGACCTGGTCCCCGCCCGTGGTGCCGCCGCTCGGCGACCTGCTCGCCGGGATGCGCGCGCTCCAGGACGGAGGCCCGCGATGAAGGCCACGGAACGGCGGCGCGACCAGACGGCCGCGATCCACGCCGACAAGACGGGCATGCTCGCCGAACTCGACACGATGATCTCGGAGCACTCGGCGCGGCGGAAGTCGCATTCGACGCAGGCCGAGGACACGGGACTGCGGGACTACCAGCGGGCAGCGCACCGGACGCTGCGCTCGTACGAGTCCGGGGTAGCCGACGGGCTCGCAATGGCACGCAAGCGCCTCGCCCGGTGGGCGGAGGCCGACACGATCACGATGAGGACATCATGAGCATCCTGCACGAGAAGATCCTCGCCGCCGTCACGGCCGAGGCGGAGAGCCGGACGGAGTGGGACGAGCCCGCCGCGTTCTACTTCCTGCACCTGGACGGCGGCGTGCCGTGCCTGCGCGAGGCCGACATGGCGGAGCTGTGGAAGATCGCGGATCCGGTGGCGCTGCTGGCGTCGATGGCGCGGCGCGCGGAGCAGTTCGCGCAGCAGCTTCAGGCGCTGGCCCCGGAGAACCTTCACGGCCTGGCGTTCCGGTTCGAGTCGTGGCAGGTGCATTCCGTCCGCGGCGACGACGCGCGGCTGAGCGGGCACGCGGCCGAGGCCCGCGCGCACCGGCTGGACCGGCACCCGGAGCGCCGCGAGGCCCGGTCGGTGTACGCCGTGGACCGGGTCGGGATCACCTACACGCGGACCCTGTTCCGGGACGGCGGCGAACCGGCGGGCGGCGTGGAGTATCCCCGGCCGGGGAAGCTGCGGACGACCGGGAGCGTCATGCGGTCGCTGGACGGGCTCGTGCAGGGCATGCTCGGCGTCGCGATGCCCGAGCGGCCGTACCCTGCGGGGCTGCTGCGATGACGCCGCTGGAGATGGCGCGGAACTGCGTTGCCAACATCGAGCAGTACGCGCACGTGCAGGAGGAGAACCCGCTCGCGTCCCACGTTCACCGGATCGGGGAGCGCGGGCACCAGGCCGCGCAGATGGCGGCGTGCCTCGCGATCGTGTCGATCGCGGAGGACATTCACCGGATCGCGGGCGGCGGCGTGCCGTCGCCCCGGCGCGCGGCGGACGGCGAGACGCGGTGACGGCCGGGTCGTGGGACGAGTCCTGGGCACCGGTCGCGGCCGGGAGCCGGGAGGCGCTCCGGCAGCTCGGCTACGACATCGGCCCGGCGTGCCTGCCCGGCGAGCCGGAGTCGTGCGGCGCCACGTACGCGGAGCACGCCGCCGCGCAGCTCTCGGCCGTGATCGCGGTCGCCGAGCACCATCTGGCCCACATGGGGCTGCTCGCCCAGATGAAGGAGGACGTCGTGGCCCGCGTGTCCGCCCGGCTGGCCGAGACGTGCTGCGCCGGGCACGGCGGCGCGGGGGGCATGCCGTGAGCCGGGGGATACGGTTCCGCGTGTACGTGGACGGGGACCTGGCCGTCGAGGACTGGGCGTTCCCGGCCACCGAGGAGGAGGCGGAGCGTGCCGCCGGCCTTCTCGCGGACCGGCACGCGTCGATCGCCGAGCGCGCGGCGGCGGCCGGGCAGACGTGGCTCGTGGAGCTGTACGATCCGGCGCTCCCGGAGGCGGAGGCGTACGTGCGGTTCGGCAGCGACGTCAGCGGGATGGTGCTCCCGGTCCCGTTCAGCGCGGACGCGTGGTGACGGCCGACGGCGGGCGGTTCCCCTGGCGGGGAGCCGCCCGCCGCGCTACTTCCTGAACAGGCGGAAGGCCACGGCCGGGCCCGCTTCCCGCCGCATCGCGTCGGCCGCCTCGATGCCGGCCTCGATGACGTCCAGCCAGTCGTTCCAGTCGCTGCCCTGGGGCGGCTTGAACCCGGCGGTCAGCGCGGCCGCGGCGTACAGCGGGGTGAGCGGGTGGCCGTCGAAGGTGCCGGCGCTGAACACGACGCTCTTGAGGTAGGCGAGCACGTCCTCGCGGGAGCCGGGCATCCCGGGGAGCGTCTCGGTGGCGATGCGCGCGGCGCTCGCCAGGTCCGCGTCGGTGGGCCAGCGCCCGGCGGTGTCGATCACCACGTACCCGGCCGCCTGTATGGCCAGCGTCGTGAACTCCTGCATGGCCTGCTGCCCGGCCTGGGCTATCGCCTTCTCGGCGTCATCGTTACGCCCGTGGACCGCGTGGCCGATGATGGTGCGGAACGCGTCCTCAGTCTTCGGGTCGATCATCGTTCTTCCTGTGCTCCTCGATTTTCTTCTTCACCAGCAGGAACCCGGCCACGCCCAGTGTCGTCCCGGCGCCGATGAGGCCCTGCTCTCCCGACGTCAGCGTGTGGGTCACCGCGCCGACCGCCTCGCCGCCTCCGATGAGCCCGGAGACGACACCTATGGTCTCACTGCTGGGCAGCGCTATCCTCCGGCCGCGCTTTTCGGACTGCTCTTCGGCCGGGGTGTCCTGGGCCCTGCTTTCCAGCCCGGCCGCGTCGCCGCCTGCCTCGGGCGCGTCATCCGGTGTGGTGTCGGCCGCGCCCGTGTCGCCGCGTGCCCTGGCCAGTTCCGACTGCAGTTTGGCTATCAGCTCGTCTTTGCGCTCCAGGCGGTCCTCAAGCTTGTCGATCCGGTCGTCCCTGCGCTCGACCTGCTGCTGCAGCCGTTCGATGCGCTCGGCCTGCTTGTCGGCCTTCTCCGTGATCTCCGCGAGCTTGTCCGTGGCTTCCGGGACATCGGTGCTCTCGGCCCGGTCGGTGCCCTCGGCTTTGCCCTCCGGGGCCTTGGCGGCGTCC
>Ga0131853_10018396_pt1 | contig 12709 bp, 7 predicted proteins | sample TergutLab28metaG_FD_92764 | JGI IMG/M metagenome (GOLD analysis project Ga0131853, IMG submission 92764) | Labiotermes labralis P1 segment gut microbial communities from Petit-Saut dam, French Guiana - Lab288 P1 (version 2) (version 2) | ecosystem: Host-associated > Arthropoda: Insects >...
ACTAAAACTGCTCCGACATGTTTCGGTCCCAAGACCATCATCAGGGAGCTATATTTTCCTTGCTAAAGTCACATTAAAAATAGTCACTGATTAACTTCGTTGTACTAATAGGGTGTTGTGGCACAATGTGTAAATTTTATGTAAGTGCATTAGTTGATGTATTAATTGAGTAACTCGACAACATGCACGGTGTAACAATGAAAATATCGAAAATCTGTTGAGAAAAACCAAATTTCATTAAAACTTGACAAGAATAAAGGGCATTGCACATGTTGAGCAACTTTTTCTGTAAATAATGCAGTTTATGAGATAATGTGGAAAAATATTATATAGCCGGACAGGACACAGAAGATATGGCGCAGGCACTTTACATGCTGGATACTAAAGGCCACAGACACACACTCAACATACGTAATAATTATTGCTATTCGACTGCAACAACTTTGGAAAGAACACGCCTCAGTGTTACACTACACGTGCATGGCTTTTCTTGTTTACTGCAGCTTAGTATTTCTTGTGTAAAGTTGCACATTTAGATGGGTCTTATTTTATACGTATCTTTCTGTTAGTACGCATCTCGCAGGGTTGAATTCAGTGTTTTACCCTTTTACGTTCCTGCTGGTTTGGTGTCACAATGTTCAGAATTTCGTTTTTCGTGGACCCGCTGTAGCAATATCCGGTACACGCGATTCTTCACATGCTACAGGAAAACACGTCAAACTTGCAATGTCATAGGATCAAAATGGCCTAGAGACTGACTTATCCATCCCAATCCGATGTCACCATAATAACTGTATATCTACATTTTGATAGTCATTCAATTTCATCGCACTTAACATTTTTAGCGAAACAGACCCAAAGTTCTTGGCTCTTATCAGACTGTGATTATCTTTAGTGTGAACAGAGGTAGTTCATGAATAATGTTGGATTTACCAGCATATATGGCCGAATCCTGCCATTAATATAACATATTTTCCTAGGTCTGAAGAGTCTGACACTAGTGGGCCTAAGTTATTTCCGTAGAAACTGCAATTTTCAGCATTCCGGTGACTGAGATTTGAGCTTCTCGCGGCAATGTGCTTAAAATTCTTCTTTTGGGACATTTCGCTTTGTAGAAAGGCAGTAACATTTGAAAAGCTTTTTACTGATGTTTTATAATCATCTGTAACCAAATGCAAGTAATACTATGCTCATACATTTTCCCCATCTGCTGCATTTAGGGCTAGGAAAGACAAAGTTTTACTTGTAATAATACATTTATGTCTACAAGAAAATATCCTGCTCGATTACATATGAGAGAGGGAATCTGGACTATCTGCACTTTCCATTTGGGGTAAATTTGCATTCCGTTTAAAGTTTGGGAAGTGAGAGAAAGTAATATTCTCTGTGATGCATTCACAAGTCATTTTACACCGGTTCTATGGAATATATACTTGACAATGAAATTCAGATGGCTTACATTTGAAATCCTAAGGAGTCACAAATTATTTCCTGTCAGAATATATCGTGTGACACATGGGGAGCAATTTCCCCAACACGGTAAAATAATATATCGCAGGTGATCATGAACCTGAACTCTATGACTGGATATGACTACGAAGTTGTAGTGAAGATGGAGCTGAGGGGTCACTGAGGCCGTTTTTGCACGCCAAGCCCGCAGTGACGTCAGAGATCCAGTAGAAGCCAAGGCGTTCCATCACAGCCCGAGTGCAGTCATCCATATCTCTTACTAATACACCGCCACGTTACGTCGCGCCGCAACGCGACGCGACGCTGTTCTTTCCATTTGCTCCCATTCAGCCTTACACTTTTGTGTATCTTTGCATTGCTCCTCTACTTCAGGGTTGTCCAACACATTATTACCATCCGTGCTTGTTTTTAAAGTGATATATTATTTATACGAAGAAGACTGCTTTCTGTGATGCGTTATCATATACTTTAGAAGATACGTGTACCAGACTACACGGCGTCACGTATAATACGACAGTATTCTTCATAGTCATCGCTGGTGGAATACCAAACCTCGCTCTATTTTAATGTTCGTTACACAAACTCGGGCTCTTATAACACAGTAAGAAACCTTCCACTTTGATAAAAGATGGGTTTATATAGGTCAGCTGAGAGAGTACCATATACACAAGAAATACCTCCTCCATGGAGTCATGAATCTCTCTTCATGTGCAGGTCGTTTTCATTGCTTTTAATTATCGGTTCCCTCGGTCTATTCTTCCGAATGCCAGGACGTTAACTAGAAATACGCGCTACCGTTAGGTTCTGGTTTCCAGCCTGATCTTGATTATATGTTAACTTAATTCTGCAGTAGGTCTATAATATCTTTGAACCTGAAACAGGTTTTTTAGTAGATAACACAACGAATATAAGTTTCGTCTGCAGTCTCAAGAGATGTGATGCCATATAGTATGGTAAGTATATATAAACTTTTCGTAGGATGTTGCTGGCTTCAGCTTCAGAGTATGAGAGTAAGATTTCTACCAATTTAGCCTGATGATCTATGGTGCTTCCTTAAATATATACCTGTTTACTGTACTACATGATGTCACATTTCAAAATACAGCAGTCTTCGCGCTCCTTACAGTGAAAAACACGAAGCTAATAGTTAAAAGACCTGTTCACACATACAGGGCCCAAAATGTTAGTAGCGGTGGACACTGGGGATCAAAAGTCAAATGTCGGCAAAAACTAACGAAAATTTCCTGTCATATACACTTGACTGTATAAATATATGCTACATTTGCTTCTGCATTTAGATATTCATTACTATTTTTCCTGCAACAAATAATATTTAAATCAGGTTCACTAAGTGTTTTAACTTTAAACCTTGTTTTGGTTAATTATAGTAAAAAATTATAAATCAGTTTTGGGGGTACAGGAAGTTATTCCGATTTCTCAAGATTTGTAAAAGTTTTGTGCAACTAGTTGGAATGTAGAGCTAATGGAGATGAGGAAGAATATTTGTGCAGTAGAAAAGAAACTTTTCTGAGTGACGGAAAGGTCCAGGTGAGGTTTCACTGCTGAAGTTTCGAGAAATTTATGTTCATCTTGGGTAAATAATAAGCGGGTTAGCTGGCTGACGGCCTCTGCCCATGTTTGATGGTACAGACCTGTGGTTAATGTTTCAATTTTGTCATGGGTCACTTTTGTAACGTAGCACACAGGAATAATCTAAATCCCGATGTCTTTTATTGCGTTCTAAGCAAATAGAAAGATGTTTGAATATCGCTCCAACGAACACTTTGAGAAGATACCACCATCGCAAGCTGTAAAAGGATGAACAAAACAAGACTCGCCGAAACAAGGGTCCTCCAGTTTTCAGTTACACAGCGCCTGCACATACGGCAATCTGTTCACCCAAGGACTGAATGAAATGTCGTGTTCGGCGTCAAATGTATCTTTAATGGTGGGAGAGGGACCGTTATCGGTGTTGGTGTTGGCAGTTGTTGAACGGACAGGGACACTACAGCGATATGGATGGATTTCCGCAGACACGCCATGACGATTCAAAGAAGTACAGTGGGGTGTGTTAGAACGAACGTAATTGGTTTTAGAACCTAGTTCGTTATAACATCTGTTCGTTCTAGCATACCTTGAAGTATACTATTTAGGGGTAATACGCTCCAGGTCCACACCCTGGAGCAGTGTTACCATCCAACACAACTACTTAAACAGGAAAAATGTACTACAAAATCTAAAATATAAGTGTACAAATAATAAAAAATTAATTTTTTTAACTTTTATAAACTATACTCTAAATTTGAAAAGCATAAACAAGGCGCCAATAAGCAGATAACTGAACTAAACTCATAACTGAACCTTACAAACCATAACAAAGATGATGACTGACGCTCTAATCAAAGCGGGAAGACACGACACGTCATGCGCACTCGCGTACTGCGTCGGCCGATAGCATTCCTCCACGTTCGTTGTAGTATCTGTGTTGTTTGTAGCATTCTGATTTTATTGATAGAAACTGTTCGTTGTAGCATACCACACTAGTTTAATACAAGTCATGACTGATTCTTCCAGGAGCTTCAAACTTCCGTAAGTCACACTACTTCTTACTCGACACTACACATTACAGTTCTGTAATTAGTATGAACGCTGTGGGGCGTAAGGAACGAACAAAACCCGGAAACATAATAAATCTTAACGGTATTGATTTCTCTGTGTATCACCTAAATTAACATTAGCAAACTGCATTTCTTTCTACAGAGCGTGTTACTTACTTTATGTATGGTTGACGGTGGCGGACTCTTGTGAGTGCGGTAATGAACCTTCGGGTTCCGTGAAATGCGGGAAATTTCTTGACTAGCTGCAAACCAGTTAGCTTCTCAAGAAGGACTCTGCACCATGGAGTAAGTAATTAAGTATGGTTGACGGAAAAATTGGCGAATTTTAATTAACCTCAAGAGCGCTATCTGGTTAGTTTTGATAATGCAAATGCATTATATGACTTGAGTTGTGAATTTAATTTTGTAATGTTATTTATTTTAATTTCAAACTTAAAACATTAATGCCTGCTGAACCCTTCGTTTTCTGGCATTTTTTTCTACACTGGTGCCACTACTTATCCGTCCGCGTATGAAATCTTCTTGACTGCTCTTTCAGACATAACCGTTCTATTTTCGCCGACGACGAATGTGGCAGTGTTATTTTGTTCCAAACCTTACATGCCCTGCCTTTAGAATGGCGTGAAGGCATCAGAAACCGGTTTACTGTAGGTATAACTTCTGCGAAAAGCAATAAATTGTGTTGGACTTGTCCTTTTATGTTACACCACATATCGTGTTCAATACATTTCATTTGTACAGTCTCACACGTCTGTTCCATGACACTGACAGACAGAATGCAATTGCGGTAATAAAACTGGATAAAACCTCCGAACATTAAAATCGTGGGTGGAATCAAAAGTCTCAACTACAACAGCACCAGCACCAGAACCAGCACCAGCACCAGCAACAACAACAAAAATAACAACAATTACTCATATAACAAAAACAATAACGGAGCAACAGAAAGGCATTAATCTTTAGGATTCATGTATAAGAGCACGAGAGTTTGATTTTGTGACAGCTCTGATCATTACAGTTCCAGTTTTCTGGGACGTGACGCCCTGTAAATTAATAGACAAACGCCAAGGTTTCGAAAGGGATTGATGCCTCCATCTTCATGATTGTGCAAGAACAAGTGCCAACTTTCTAAACTTCGTGGATTCATAAAATTTGTCTTCCAATATTCACACCATAAAATCGCCATTGTGAATTTATTTATTCTTCTAGAAACTATCATATATATATATATATATATATATATATATATATATATAACGGTAAACTACTGGCAAAATATTTTCATGTAAACAGAATAGACGGTACTAAAATATTATTCTACAGAAATTTTTCTTAAAACAATATACGTGCTGTGTGACATGTTCTTCCTGTTGCGTGCGTAGCCAACAATACTTTGCGTAATCTTAAAGCATTTAAATGTGCAGGTTAGTGTGAATGGCATTTGCTGACCTGGCCGACAGTAGGCTCTCCTGAGGGCTACCGCAACCGCATTTGTCAGTCCCACTGCGCAAATGTCACGATGAAGAGGAAATGGGTTATATTTGTATATAAAGTTTCACATAACTTTATTTCAAAACCACATCTATTTCTCATTGGTAATCATAGTGTTGCATGACTCGACATTTACTATCCCTGAAGTCGTGGTTTAATGATTTATTAATGTACAGGATGACTAACGATCTTTTGCTCAACACTCTCCTATATTAAGCTCTATAAAGCCTTTAATATCAATCATACCCTGCAAACAGTGTCGTTTACTTTACATTGCAGAAGTGCGCTACTTGAATAGAAGTAATACGGCTACGAAGCTCCTTCAGGTGTATATATATATATATATATATATATATCTATTCCTAAAATATACGTTCAGCTGAAATGTGCTTTCCTTTCTGTTGCAGGAATTCCTTATTCAGGGAGCGGTAAGTACTGAATTCAATGACTTTTATATCAATTAAAGACTACTTCTTGGAGTGAAATAATTAAGTAGCTTGGAACGGTACTGTAGGTCGTAAATGATGAATTGGTTATGAAATCATAGGGTCGGTACTGAACGATTTTAAGGTACTATTAAGTAATTTAGCTGAAAAAACCACTCCAACCGGCCAAACTCTCATTCAGAATGGAAACTCTGCAAAATGATTTTCGAAACCGTGTAGTTCCGTACATGAAGAAGTAGTGCTAATCATTCGATATGGACATTCAAAGGGCGGTAAATTTTTCATTCATGCTATTTATGTGTGACTAGATAAGATTAGATATTCTTATTAACTGAAAGATTGGGAGGCGGAAATAGCGTATTCGGTATACGAGGTTTGTTCAAATAGTATCCGGATTGGAATTGTAGTGGTTGTTCACTGTGTGAGATGTGTTTGCAACCAGTCTTGATATGTTCGTTCATGTCTTAACAACTCATGACGCATGTTGCAAGTGGCTGGGTATGCTCACTTGGCTGTAGTAGGTCGCGGAAGTAACACGTGCGTTTATGTCATAGCGATTTTTACGATGTGTGAAAGGACCGAACAACGCATTTGCATCAAGTTTTGTTTTAAAATCGGAAAAACTGCAAGTGAAACGTATCAATTATTGCAGCAAGCATACGGTGAAGATGCAATGGGTCGTACAAAAGTGTTTGACTGGTTCCGTCGGTTTAAAGAGGGTAGAAGCTCCGTTGAAAGCGACCCCCGCTCGGGACGACCGTCAACATCGAGAAACGAGGAAATGATTCTTAAATTAGAACAATCGTTCGCAATAACAGGAGACTGACAGTACGAGAAATAGCGGATGACTGTGGGATCTCCGTGGGCTCATGCGATGCAATTTTAACCGACGATCTGCACATGAAAAGTGTGTGCGCGTAGTTTGTTCCGCGTTTGCTAACAGATGACCAACGCGAACAACGTCAGGCAATCGCCCGTGATTTGTTTGAGCGTTCATGTGAAGACGTGCAGTTTCTTAAGAACATTGTGACAGGTGACGAGTCCTGGGTCTACGGGCATGACCCGGAGACAAAACAGCAATCGTCACAGTGGACGTCCCACGTCTCCGCGACCAAAGAAGGGGCGCCAGGTGCGAAGCAAAACAAAGGTCATATTACTGGCGTTTTTTGATTCTGAGGGTATCGTACACCACGAGTACGATCCCGACGGGCAAACAATTAACAAGGAATTCTGCATGGAGGTCTTGAGACGTTTGCATGAATCAGTTCGCCGAAAAGACCGGAAAAATGTCGGGAAGGCGACTGGATCCTGCACCACGACAATGCGCCCGCACACACTTCACATCTTGTGCAGCAGTTTTTGTCAAAACACGGCACCGCTCAGTTGCAGCAGCCGCCATACTCATCAGATCTCGCACCGTGTGACTTTTTCCTATTCCCAAGGCTTAAGAAAGTTCTGAAAGGACACCGAATTGAGGCAACGGAGGACATCAATCGAAATTCGACGAAGGCACAATTAGACATCCCGAAAGAGGAGGTCGCAAAATGTTTCCAACTGTGGCAGAAACGTTGGACGAAGTGTGCAACTGCAGAAGGGAACTATGTTGAAGACAATTAGGGTTAAAACCCCGTAAGCCTTATCTACTTCATGTAGTGTGGTCAGTCCGGATACTTTTTGAACAAACCTCATACTTACTGTGCGACGGGCCCGACGATCGGTAAATTGTGGTTCGAGTCCTGGCAGAGGCAAGAGATACATCTTTCTCCAGATCATCCAATTGGACAGTGAGGACCACCTGGCGTCCTGTTCAAAGCGTGGGGCGGGGGAGGGGGTTGAAGCTGTCCACTTAGCTCTTCTAGTGCTGAAATGACGTCACGTCCTACACAAATGCAGTGTTCCTGAAAAGCTGGAAATATATTCAGGATGCGTAATCACACACAGTAAAAGTAATTTAAAGTAAGATGATTAAGTTCGTTTTTCTCTCCTTTTCAGATTAGAGACCTCGGTGATTTTACCAACCTTGAAATGAAATAATATATTTTGATAATCCTGCACTTATGTTTCTCGCACCTTGGATTTATCTTTTAATTTAGTGCTTTCTTGTACTGCAGTGCCGTAAGATTCTTTTCACCAAGAATATATATGATAAATACTGTATTTGATAATACTAAAAATGTTTAAGCTATAGGCATTGGTTAAATAGGGACATCTATATTCGTGATGGAATATCATAACTACAACAACAGAAGTCGATAATTTTTTTGGGGGGGGAGAAGATAACAGGGTTTCAATTAAGGAGTTATTCGTCTTCACCACATTACCCGTGAAAAAAATTATAATATGTGGGGAATGATTAGCTAAAAATTTGCAGTATTGTAGCTATTTAGTTTCATTTTATACATTTTACTTTCTTCCTGTCTTCGTGAAACAAAGGCATTTTTTAAAATAAAATTTCAATCCGTGACATGTCAACTTCCTGCTTTATTCCCTCCGTGCCATAATTTTTCGACCTTCATTTTGATCCGAATATCGGATGTACATACTAGTGATGTTTTTATTTTTTTTATGTAATTACCAGGCTAAACTCAGGATCGTAACTTGAAATGAGATACGGTTAATTTCTGTCACTTTTTCAATTTCACTGCAAGTCGCAGTATTTTTCGGAGAGAAATCAACTTCAACTTTTCACAGGATTATTAAAGAATTTGTAGATTAACAAAGAATTTAAGATGTCTTCAAAAACTTGGATATTTTTCCTGCTACCAAGGACGGACCGAGAGAGATAAGCATTTTGGAATTACCAACAAAGGCCTAGCAATAGTGCAATGCACGATACATGAAGAGTAGTTCCGTCTTATCTGCTCGAACCAGAATGAAAAACACGACACCTGACCGCGTCATGTATTTGTACTGTATTTCAGTAACAAAACTGACTACCGAGGACATCTCGTTTCGGCAAAGTGCATTGAGAGAATTTCTTGTTAAAGAAGAAGTACCAGCATCAGGTATTAGCGCGCGAATTAGAATTGTATGCGAAGACACATGTGCGCTCGCAGAAGGCGTCAGATGACGGGTAAAGTATTTCGAAGACAGAAACATAGACGACGCCGGTCAGTCCCATAGTGGTCGCCCACGAGCTGCCTCAACTGAGAGAAACAAAAAAAATCAAAGAACTGTCAGAGAGAAACGAAGAGTGACAGTCAGGGAAATGGCAGCTGAGATTGGAATAAAGCCCCGTGCAGTCCAGAAGGTGGCGGAAATTTTGGATACCAGAAAGTTTGTGTTCGAAGTATTTGTCGGTTTGAGACGGAGGGGCACTAACTCCAGCCTAAAAACATTTACCTCGAAATTGTTTGAACCGTAGGGCATGTAGGCAACGACTTCACAGGACTGCGAAAAGTGACGAATCTCATTTATAAATCTGGCCCGGAAACATAACGGCAAAGCATAAAATATCGTCACAAACTTCGCCGAAAACAAAACCCTCAGCTCGTAAGGCCAATGGAACAATCGTTTGTGGTCCGAAGCAGGATTAGTTGTCGAGGTTTTGCCAAAAAGGTGAAATTACCATCGTCACTCTGTACTTTTAGACGATCCATAAGTTTCGTTATGCAGTACCTGACAAACGTTCAAGGCATAAAAAATCATCCTCCAAAACGACGGAGCACGGACCCACATTTTTTGTCTGCGCGCGGAGAGTATTAATGAGAACAGATGGAAACTTCTTTCCCATCCTCCCTACCTCCCGGACATAGCCTCCTCGAACTAGTGCCTGCTCGGTTTTCTGTACTGTATCAGATGAGAAGCCTGTAATATGCGACCTCTGAGTGAGACCAGGAGAGAGTCCGTCGTTGTTTACGAGAAGCTGAAAATGAGTCGTAACGCAAGGGAATTTTTAGATGTCTAGGGCGACGCCAAAATTGCATCGATAAGATTTGAATTTTGAAGAAAGCGAAGATAGTGCACCGATTTGACTGGCATGGTGCTTTCCTTTTCGTATCTTTACTTGGTCGTGAAATTAGCTTGCTCATAACTTTCAGCATGCCCCTCGTGTGGTCTACTTCAGATGCATTTTGTCCAATGTGCTCCATTATGCAGACCACCCCGTACACCCTTCTTGTGATTCCTTTCAATCTCTTCGGAAAATTTTACGTTTTGTTGACTGTGAATCCCGGTACGATCCTTGTAAATAACCAACTTGACGCACATTTTTTTATGTATGTTTATTTCTATTCTCTACATGTTTCGGGCAGCCATGTACCCATCATCAGGAGAATTATTGTATCAATGCGACATCTGGTTTATGTCAATCTGAAACAAGTGAACAGTTTAAAATTACAAAATGTTAGGCCTTAAAATGTTAAGTGTTGCTTATATATGATGATAAAATCTTGGTTAAAATCTTATATAAGTGATATTGTTGTGCATTGTAGAATTTCATGTTTTGTTGACCGTGCATCCCGGTATTATCCTTATAAATAACCAACCTGATGATGGGCTCATGGCTGCCTGAAACATGTAGAGAATAGAAATAAACATATATGAAAAAGTGCGTCAAGTTGGTTATTTACAAGGCTCTTCGGAAAAATTTTCTAGATAGCATTTCTTAAAATATTTCATACCAATTTTTCTCACACTATTGCCAACTACCAACTCGAAACCATTCTGTCACACCACGAAGCTATAAAATCAACATATTTTCTAAACAAATGGTTCCTAAGTTGCCCCTTATATAGTTGACTCAGTGTATCAATTGTCCTTTGAACTACCGATTTTGATTTCTCGGTGCAATTGGAATGCACTTACGAATTTTGTACATAAGACGGACGGTGGCTTTACAGCGGTGTGGGATGTACGAACTTATCGAATCGTCGCCACCATCCGTCTAGGACTCAGTATACCAGTTCTTAGTAGCGGTGTTGAGATATCTACATTCTACCTGGGTTAAGAAACTCGTTTCTATAAAGTCAGATTTAGTTTTCATTTCATGTGAAACGCGTTTTACCTTGAATTTGTACAGTAGAAATTGTCATAAAAGTCAAGAGAAGCAAATAGTTAAAGTATCAGTAATAAAGGCAGTAAGTTAGGAGCAACATTAATGCAGTACTTAATGTTCTTCTACTCTCTTCAGATTGCAACGTGCATCATGAATCACGCTAATTATGCGCGCTGAAGTAGTAACTCGTAAAACGACTCCAGGAACTCACATTTGCAGAAAGGTGTTCGCAAACTACAAGTAGTTTAGTTACACGTCATAAAACTGCCATTACGAAGCACTATCTGTTGCCGAGAAGAGATAACCGGCGATGTGCATATGCTACCTCCCATTTGAGTGCAGGAAGGCTCTTTGTATACTAAGGCTGTATACTCCGTAACAAGTAACAGGAACTGGGTTGGTTCTGAAAGTGTATATTCATAATATACAAAAAAAAAAAATGTTTTGAGCGAAACTGACACAGCCCAGTGTGCTGTTGCCTACGTTCATAGTCAAACAGATCTACTGAGATCGACTGATATTCACTGATAGCCACTGTCGTTACTATAAACTTTGAAGATATTTGATTAATTACACAGAGTGTTTATGTACGCCTTACCTTTCGGATATGCCGATCCTAGTGGCAAAGTGGTCTAAAGAATGGGTCTGCAGCCGCTCGCTTTCTGGGATTGCGGGATCGAATCCCGTTGAAGGCATGGATGTCCGTCTCTTGTGAGTTGTGTGTTGTCAGGGAGGGGTCTCTGAGTCGGGCTCATCACTCGTCCGAAGGAATCCTACCGACTGTGATGTTTCTGAATTTACACTATAAATCTCACCAGTGAGGAGGCATAAGAACACCAGGGCCGTCGAGCCACGAAAAAACGAACACCATCAGATATAAACAAAAAATTTGCATCTTCGACATGTTCTTATTGGTTAGTCCACAAGAAATTTTATGTCTATATTTGTTGTATATCTGCAACAATTTCCCATGCCTAGTTTCAGTGATTAATTAATGACAGCGCTTTTACCAGAAGATAATCTTCAGCATGGACGCCATATTATTGCAATTCCTATACAAATATCGTCTCAACAAAAGACGCTTTATTTCCGAAGGACTAGTACTGCATATCAAACAACGACCTTAATTAAGTGTCACTGCCGATCTCAGTGGCCGAGCGGTCTAAGGCGTGGATCTGCGACCTCTCTCTTCCTGGGACTGTGGGTTCGAATCCCTCCGGGGCACGAAAGTTTATATCTTGTTAGTGTTGTTTGTTGTCAGGTAGAAGTATCTGCGTCGGACTGATCACTCGTCCAGAGGATTCCTACCGAGTGTACTGTGTCTGAGTGTGATCATGAATCCTCGATAATGAGGAGGCCTTGGCCCAATGGGGGCTGTTGTAAAAAACGATTAAAAAACTGTGTCGCTAATGTAGCTCCACGACACACACACACACACACACACACGCACGCAAACACACACACACACACACACTCACACACATTCACACACACTCACACACACAAACACACACACAACACACTCACACACACACAAACACTCACACACACACAAACACACGCACAACACACACACACACAAACACACACACACACACACAACACAGACTCTCACACACACACACACTCACACACAACACACAATCACACACATACACACACACTCACACACACACACAACACACACA
>Ga0131853_10018397_pt1 | contig 12708 bp, 3 predicted proteins | sample TergutLab28metaG_FD_92764 | JGI IMG/M metagenome (GOLD analysis project Ga0131853, IMG submission 92764) | Labiotermes labralis P1 segment gut microbial communities from Petit-Saut dam, French Guiana - Lab288 P1 (version 2) (version 2) | ecosystem: Host-associated > Arthropoda: Insects >...
AGCGAGCAACGGTGTGGGTGCGCTGTCCCAGATCTTGAGTGGCGTGTGATAGGAGGCGGCTTCTTGTGTTGTCGAGTAAACAGATCAGTGCTGGTGCGACGTCTTTTTGGCGATGACGTGTGGGATTTCCAGGAAGTGAGGTTGATTGATGCGGTTGTGTTTTCACCTGTATTTTAACCATTTTTAACATATACTTTATAACTGACTTACTGTAATACCGCGGGATCCCGCAGGTAATTACTTCAGAAGTACCTTGTATGTTTCAAATTTTATAAGCCTGAGGATGACCCCAGGGGGTTGAAACATGTAGCTACATTAATTGTTTACAGCTTAACTTTACATCACATTGTTGTGTAAGGCGGACAACAAACAACATTACTACTTTAGCACAACGGGATGGATAACCCACAATTTAGAATCCACACATTTATGATAATATCTAGCCGAATTCTTCTTAAAATGAGAAACGGAGAGACACTCACAGCACATATTTTACGTTACGTAAGTTTTTTCCCCTCTAAAATCGTGCCGTTTATAAAATAATGTGGAAGAATACGGTATAGACTGACAGGCCGCAGATGACAATATAATAAGATGCAAGAGCTTTGCTGCTGAGTAACTAAGGCTACAGACACACAATCAGAATACACAATGCCTTGTTTTTCTAAGGCAACTTTGGTTACTTGAACGTGGCAAAATGCCACGTTGTGCGTATATCGCCCGTCTTGTTTAACACTTGGTTACATAAACTGACGGCAATTGCTCACAATGAATCACCTGCAACTCTAACGCATATGTACGGTGTATAACCATATGGAAACGGGCAGCGAGCTATACGCGCTGACCGCTTTGTCCCGGGGCATGATCCTGCGACATGCATTGAAAGAAGGACCAAAAGAATTCCAGAGATAGTTTGAACGTTTGGAGAGAATAAGATGTTTGTCCTGTTGCAAATCAAACAACGAATCGTCGGTCGTCCATGCTGTAGCTTAACCCCTACGTGTATATCGCGTACAGCAACCGTAGTTACTTGTACTGTACCTCGCTCACCCCGGCTTGCTCCATGCGGCAGGTGAAACTTCTTACGGGATACGGGGGTGGTTCATCGGATCTTATATAGCTTTCACTATGTGTTTATTTATTTATTTGTATTTGTATTTGAGGTGTGAAGTATACTCTTATCCAGTCAAGTAAACAAAAATTATATTGTACCAAAAGAAAACACAACCGTCACTTCTCTCCAGAACTAGCAATCTTTCGTCATCGGAGATCACACTATACACCACCTTACACGTGCCGCTCTCTTACTCGAATGCTGGGGTCAGTCCCCAATTCCGTTGACTGCCGCTAACCGTTTTCCTCGTTTAAAGCTCTCTGTACACAACCCCACCTACCAATCATCAACGGTTTCTTGAATGTGCGTTGACAGATTAAATTTAAGCCGGACGGTGCTGAACTTCCCGTAACTGACGCCAGTAATCGCTTTCTCTGTTATACCAAAAATGTGAAAGTGTGAAGATGATCTGAGAGCCCCGGGTCGCAAATTTGTGAATGTGTTTCGAAGTTCCATATGCCACTTTAGAACAAGAGCGATGGAAACCTCATTCGAAGACCATGGGAGTGAAGAAATACTACACGAACTTGAACCAGAAGCAAACCGTGAAATCGCTACAGTCTAGACTCGCCCACGAACGCGGAGCTCAGAGGGGTGGTAGATCCCCTACAGAGTGCAGCGGCCCCAGTCCTGCTGTGATTCATACAAGGATGCTGCGCTGGACTGCTAATTATTGCCGGATACGCCACAGATAAAGATCCGATTCCCTGATTTCTGTGCTGGAGAGCCACTTCATCATGATCAGATCAATCGCACGGCCCGACATTCAGGCCCGTCCAAAAACTTACGTATAGTGCTGTAACACTGTGCTTGAGCTTCACCTTTGGTTTTTACACACGATATGCAGGACTTTACCGCCAGTACGGCGTCTCATTATATGTACCAATTTCGTGATTAACAATTTTACACTGTACATTCAAAGTGACATATTGCTTTCTTGCACCAAACTGTGAGTGTTCGATTATTCTGTGCACTCAAACTGCTTTCCACAAAATTCCGTAAATAAGACAGCAGACTATTGGGACCAATACTCCGAAAAAAGAAATATCTGATTGGATTAAACCACTTTTTTACAACAGATGCACAAATATATAATTCGTAGATACAATTAGAATTGTTATAAAATATTTAAAAATATTTGGAATTGCTCCAACATATTTCGGATCACAAGGGATCCATCATCAGGGAGCTCTATACAGTGCTTGGTTAAAATTACAGTAATGGTTCTATCTTGTACTTTGGTATGGACGTAGTCGGTGTTATGACAGCATATTTGACCGTGGTGCGTGGGAGTACTGCACAGTTTAGAGATGCACTGTGAGACTGTGCAGTACACACATACACACACACACACACACACACCACGGGTAATTATGCTGCCGTAACACCGATTACGTCCATATCAACGGACACAATAGAACCATTACCGTAATTTTAGCCAAGCACTGTATAGAGCTCCCTGATGATGGATCTTCTGTGATCCGAAACATGTTGGAGCAATTCCAAATATTTTAATTATTTTATAATAATTCTAATTGTATCTACGAATTATATATTTGTGCATCTGTTGTATAAAAAATGTTTTAATCATCACTGATGCACGGTACAAACATGAAGATCTGAATTTAAGAGCTGAAACTAAATAAGAAAAGCAAGCTGTCTCCAAATTTTCCTTCAAATTCGCCACACTGATTTAACCACACGAACACTTCCCTTGTCTTATACAAGTCGCTTTTATGCAATAATATCTTCTAAAGTTAGGTCCTTGGTACTTGCGTTCGAATGCGACTAAAATGAGAGAAAAGCGACTGGGAGTAACAAGAAAAACTTGTGATGTAAAGAGAAGAATTATGTAGTAGGCCTGTAAGTATATAACAGACGAAACCTCTTAAACGGAATCTGTACGTAATGGATGCCTCCTTCTTGAGGTTACAAAAAGAAGAATGGGCTACCCTAAATATGGATGCCGAAAGCTCCAAAACATCGGTAATTAATCACCAATTAACACAGCACATCACACAATATTCTACAACTTCCTTTTTTGACGTTCAGGTGACCGTACATCGTAATAAATTCTTATAATAAAACCAACTAGATGCACTAATTTCTCAAATTTATTTTTGGTATAAAAATCTACATGTTTCGGACAGTTCCTCTGTCCATCATCAGTTTTTCGCTGTACCCACAGCAATGGTATACGTCATACAGGTTTGCTGACAGCTTGCGAGCAGTATCCCGATGATGGACAGAGGAAATGTCCCAAACATGTTGTTTTATTCCAAAAATAAATTTGAGAAATTAATGCTTCTAGTTGGTTTTGTTATAAGAATCTACAAATTCCATTGCCATTATCGTAAAACACAAACGCAAATCAGGATTGCTTACCGTGGCAAAGACCGGGAAGCATGATTTAGAATAGACATAGACCAAGCGAACCGCTTGTCTAAGTTACTCGTAAAGACTTCAACAAGAAACAGTCATGGAATTAACCAATTGTAAGTCATGAAATTAGCTAGTTTGACGTCACGGAATTAACCATTTTCAGAGTTGTGGAACTGACTCCTTGGAAGTCATGGAACTAGGTAGTTGGAAGCCATAAAATTCTCCAGCTGCAACTCGTGGAATTGACTATATGGAAGTCATGGAATTAGCTAGTTTGGACCCAATGTAAAAAGAGAAATTCCCATTCCGATATCGTAAAAAAAATAACACTTGCGCAGTCACCCTAGTAACACTTAAAATATGTATAAATTCTCCACACTCAAATTGCAAATAGTCTGCGTTAAAATATCTATCATAACAAATTTCCAGAAATAAAAAATATTTCCCGTGATCACAAAGCAAATTTCAGTTTCGGGAGACAAGTAAGTCTGTCCAAGAGAGTGCATACACGTATTCACCGAACTAATAAGTGACGATGATAATGTTTATTATTATTATTATTATTATTATTATTATTATACTTCCGGGTCGAACAATGAACTCCGCTAACTCTACTCCGCCACAAAGAAGTGTTTTCGTACGGTGGTCCCCAGAAACACGTAAAAGGCCTGAATTCAATAGATTATTTTTATATTATTATTATTGCCATCATCATCATCATTATGGTCCCCACATAATTATACATGTCCGCCAATGTGTAGGCTCTAAATTATTAAGCATTTTTGTTGTGGACAGCGAATATGGTGACGGCAAGGCCTCTAACAAAATGAGCTTCCAAGCAAGTCACCTGAACATTTGTCAGTACCTACCAACATTACCCAAGGGAACAGAGACAGTGTGCGTTGCCTCATGGGGCGGCCAGAAAGTATTCTTAGTGTAAAACATCACCATTTTGATGGTCCCCTAGATCCTCAATTAGTGGATGAATAGCGTAAACATAAATCTTTTTAAATCAACCGAAGAAAGTACACTAAACTTCCCAGTATTAGTCGGTTATGTGACTGGCATGACACATCGACAGGGACAAGAAAGACAGCGTCACAATAACAGTAATAACGACGGTGACATGATTGATAACTACAGTGTTCCGTGTGTGCCATTTATGTTCTGTTGGCAGCTGCATCGAATGGGAAGGCAGCGATAGTGGTGGGCATGTACATCACGTTCCTTTGGGGAGAACACGAGATCCAAAAGGAACTAATCAAGCTGCGCCAGCCACCTGTGGATAGCAAGGAACTCCCTTCTATCGATTGTATTAAAATACCTTCCAACAAGAACATGCGCAAGCCTATAGGAACACAGAAACTTCGATACCCATAAAAACCATGATGTCACGTTGTGATTCCTGCGTCACTGAACGATGCTGCTTCAGTTGACTAATCAATGTAGCAGCTAATGAAAGATGTTCAATGCATATAAAAAGGAAAGTAACAGGCCGTGAAGGCCCAGACGGAGAGTAGGGGTATAGATCTACTCTTTCCTTAACCTCGGCGCTAAACTGGGGTTATTTGTCAACGCCACGCCCCGGCCGCTTTACAACCGGGGAAGAGAGCCGGTACCCATTGTACAGGAGGCTGGGTGGGCCTCAGGGACGTTCTAGGCGGGTACGAAAGAACTCACTCCCTACCGGGTTTCGAACCAAAGATCGTCCAGTCTGTAGCGAGTCGGTATACCGACTAAGCTATCCCGGCCACCGAGATTTTACCGCACAAAAGAATGGCAAGTACGTAGTCAATATGTTGAAAATGTTATAGAATGATTACATACCACAACTTAATTTCACAGACTTGTTGAATATTCCATAAGATAAAGTTCGCACTGTACAATAATTCATAAATGTTAATCCATGTTGATGTTTGTTTGACCGTGCATCATTGTGATAACTGAAGAATAAAAACCAACTAGATGCCACTTACTATTTTATTTTATTGTACTTCTTATCGGCTTAACATGTTTCGGACACTACCATGCCCATCATCAGGAGCTCGCGACTATAATGTTGATTACCACATTGGTCGTTTCGTTCTTGGTTTGCTGTATATTGGAGGTTAGGTGTGGTTATGCTGGAGTAGTGTCCGGGTTGCAGGCTAAAGAAACGACCATGTGGTAATCAACATTATAGTCGCGAGTTTCTGATGATGAGCACAGTAGTGCCCGAAACATGTTCAGCCTGTAAGAAGTATAATAAAATAATAAGTGGCATCTAGTTTTTACTCCTCAGTTAATTCACTTGTCTATGACTGACATATTTGGATATCTGGGTATCGTGTAAATTTGGAATGGCATGTTTAATTTTAGCCGTATTTTTACTTGTATAGGTACAGTGATTTTAATCCCCCTCCCCTCCCCTCCCCTCCCCCCCCACACACCAGTATATTTCACAAATTTACACAGTGGAATAACTGTTCCCTGAAATCTGCTCTATAGCACAGACCATAAATGTATCAAAAGAGAAGATTTACAGTCTAATTTACATAACGTATGAGCGCACAGCAGCAAGTGAAGTTGGCCTAATTTTCCATGCTGGGTATCACATAGTTCGAGTCAAGAATTATAAAGCTTTTATTAAATTAAGAAACTGAGCCTTGCAAGTAAATTTCTACTTCAAGACAGAATCTTCGGTCAAAAGTTCACGACAAAAAGTTGTGGCTGCTTCTAGCTGTGTCCCTTCTCCCTTTGCTCTTTTTGAGGAGACAACCTATTGAATCTAGCGGTATAATAGTATAAGAAAATATATCGAATATAACATTAGATACAACACACGTACGTAAATGGCTGTCATTGTTTACTGTTACACGCTACAAAGGCTACATGGCTGAGAGCTGTTCAACGAAACTGTATCAGATGCTCAGCATCACCAACTGCTGCAGCGTGATGACAATAGCAGAAGCACATCAGCTGATACAGTTCATACCAGCGCCATGCTTATTAACCGTTAACATGCAACAAATGTCTATAAAGAAGCTGTAGATAGGCTCTCTGTATGCTGTGTCTCCGTGCATAATATAACTAGCCCAATGATTAATAAGATATTCCCATTAAACTGGAAACTTAGATAAACAATGTTAACGACTGTAGAAGTGAGGTAAGTGGTCAGCTTCACGCCTATGCAGCTTTACCTCTGAGGAGAAGGGTTCCGGATATCCCTTCGTAGAAAATTGTGTGCGCCCCAGAAGTGGTCTGGACGCCCTGCAGGAAAAGAAACATCTCTTGACCCCGATGGGAATCGTGTTTCAAGTCCATAATCTAGTCATTGTACCGACTATGCTACACGCTTCTCCGAATTATTCTTAGAACTAGAAATATTTCAGGCAAAATTTGTACCGAAAATAATTACATTATATGTTCAATAAATTTTATTTTTTTCGAAAATAGTACCTTCTATGTGGTAATGTGGAACAATGTGGTGCAGCCAGACAGGCCACAGATGACAATAGGGCGCATGCAATTTGCATGCTGGATAACTAATGGTACAGACACACACTCAAAATATGTAACACTTGAAATAAAGTGAAATGCCAACTTGATGCAACTAGGTAATTTTATTGATGTATTCTTAGCTCGACATGTTTCGGGTACATACGGCCATCATCAGGAGCATTAGACGTTGAGATGCAGCATATGGTTTTCTGCACCGAGTTTTTGGATGGGTGGTGGTCTTGAGAACCGCTGCGTAGGTCGTGTGTACGGTGCGGATGGTGCCGTGCGAGTCGCCGTGCCGAATGTTAAGTTACGAACGATTCGGAGAAGAGGAAGTGCCTTCATCTTCAACATCGAACAGTCCGAATGTATACTGCCCACTCACTTCAGAAAGACACATATCTCAAAAATGCAACCAACTTCACGCGCATGCGATATGCAAGGGTTATAACAGTTCCACGACACGAAAAAATACTTCAATGAAAACAAAATTCTATTAACGAAAAGAGGATAAATGCACTGAACCTGTGTCTAATGAATATAAAAACACAAAGTTAAATAAAATATTTCACTTTCAAGGAAATCTTATTACCAGGGTTGGCCAGCTACACCAGCTTCGCGACCCACGTTCTAGGAGCGAGCGTGGGCAACAGTACTGTCTTTATTAGTCAATTCAAACGAAAGGTAGCAACAACGCCGGCTGCCTGAGTAAATCCAGCCAACGCAAGTCCCACGAACGATGAGTGCGAGCCGCGTGCGGTTCGAGAACCGCGTTGTGGTCATCCCTGTTTTATATAAATTTCTTCTTAGTCATTAAGCGAAGAAAAACGCGCCAGGTTCTGGTTGAAATATGTTAAAACAACAACAGATCACCATGAGTAGGTGGTTGGTTACCACGAAAGTACATGGCGCCGGCTAACTAAATGTCGTTTTCCCAGAAATAAAACGTCAAGGGCTTTCCCACTACAGAAGTTACAGAATGGCAAATGTACGTTGCAGATGTCACGTAATTTCTCTGTCACGCTTGAAACCTTCAATAAACTTAAATAACGTATAAAACATGACATAGTCTGGGAAGTTTTGAAATGTGGCGGTGGAGAAGGATGGAGAGATCAGAGGACCGAACATGTGAGAAATGTACAAGTATTACGTATAGTCAAGGATGAAAGACATACCCTACCTGCAGTAAAAAGAAGGAATGCTAACTGGATTGGTCGCATCTTGCAAAGGAACTGCCATCTGAAACACGTTATTGAAGGAAAGATGGAAAAAATAACAGCGGTGAAATCTGGGTATCAGAGAAGCAGAAAATTGCGTAACTGTTACGAGTAGGTGCTCCAGACAGACTACGCAGCGGTAGGCATTTACATATTCTGTCTACTGTATAAGGAGACGCGTTCGACTTGCTTAGCGTAACCAGTCCTTACTTATGAATACTGCAAGGCAATAACATAAAGGCAACTGTACTGGGAACGACAAGAACTAACTCACTAACCTGACCCACGTCAGGGCAGTAGGACTACCTCAAAGTGAAACACAGCTGCCTCCTTCGACAGACTTCCCGAATCTGTAGGTATCCGACAGTTTGACACTGCACGGTACGAGTTACTCGCGGCGTAGTCAAATAAACCAAAAAAAAAAATAACAAATAAATAAATAAACAAAACAAATTCACCGAACCTCTCATTCCATGATTATCAAGAGCACTTTCCGTAAGTGTAAAGAATATTTATTAACTGCAATCGGGTTGTCACCCGGTGGCAGTGGTTATTTTACATGTATACAAAACATAAAATTGGTTAATACGAAATTTAAGTCGGGTGGGCTACATGAGAAGCATGTAGTGGCAACTTGGAATCTTGGGAACCATCTCAGCATTTGCTTATAGACACAAGGAAACCAAGAAAAACCTGTGTCGAGGTTGCCGGTAGCAGGACCTTCCGTACAGGACGAGCATAATCTGACCACTCACCTCCATACAGCGCCCTAAGTTAACTACGTGGAGCTTTACCTCCACTGCTCCATACATGTTCACGGTATAGTGTTTAATCAAAAATATGGCAATAACTATCTTAACCACGTGACTGCTCTGCTACCAATAGTTAAACTGAGAGATATGGTGGAGTCGATTTGGTACACTAGAAAAAGTTAAGAGTTTAATGGTACCCCCCCTTTGTAGAATGTGACTTCGCACTGTCTAGGAATGCAATGTTTGCGATTTAAAATTTTCGTGTGCCGGTCGAAAACTAAGACGGTGCGTTGCACACCCACTGGGAACATGGATGGATGAATGGATGGGCGGACTTTTTCTCTTTTTCTTTTGTGTAGTCCTCTGTACGTAGAGGCCTTGTAACGGTCCCATTCCCCCTCTACAAGTGCCACACCTTGGGTCTATTTTAGAAAGCCATAAAACGCTGGCCATCACTGGCTTCTGTGAACCTGTACACGGACAATAATTTCGGAGGAGAACAGGAAGGATTGGACCTGCAGGTTGATGAAGCAGGCAAGAGGTGCAGACAAAACAGGATATTCTTACAGAGATCTCTCGTGCGACCGAGAGGGGAATGGTAAGATTACTCTGCGAGAAGGAATACGGGGTGGATGAAACTGAACGAGGATCGTGTCCTGTCGTGGACTTTGGTATTAGGCCTACAGGTGTCGAAACTTACAAATCCACTAAGTGAACCGGTGATTTAGTACAGGACTTGATGTCCCCCCCCCTCTCTCTCTCTCTCTCACGCATACACACAATACCCACTACACACACACGTGCTCGCCCGCCCCACATTCCTTGCTAATATATGACGGTATTATTAAGATACAATTGCAAATATATGCTCTGATAATTATATACTCGCCGACATTCAAAGGACAAGGACATTATAAAATTTACGTTCGCGAAGCATTAAATATCTTTCTTGCCTAGTCTGCGATTCACATTTGGGATCATGCCAAAAGGAGTTAGCACATAAATCACCTTACTGTTTACCCGTTCCTTTCTCACGCAATGCATGTTTACAGATGCGCATTCCACACATGACGCAACTCTGTTTTCCCATAATTGTCACGGTAGCCTATATGTAATCTCAACACGTACTGCTCAGAAAGTGATGTTTGTCCCTACGTCACCACTTAGCAACTCTCTATTGACTCCGACTATTTCGGTTACCAAAACGTAGTTGAGTTTAACCCATGACTAGTCACTGAAGGCTAGGCTGTTCATAATGTATTCGGCAGGGACATGTTTTGAAAACTTATTTATTTTACGAGGATGTCAGTATAGCGCCGAATGGTACGATGGCAAATGAATGACGAATTGGAAAAGGTCTGAAAGAAAGCGGTCCTGGCCTAATCCACGTACCGGGGTGGTCATAAGTCCTTAGCCCGACCAGGAAAGAAACAAGCTCGGAAGCATGTCAGGGACACGCGCGATTTCAACAACAACGAGACGCGAGCTGTCATCAAGTTTTTTTTTTTTGCAAGGCAAGACGCCGAAGGAAATTCAGGCCATTTTGACAGAAACATTAGCTTGTTTCCTTCCTGGTCGGGCTAAGGACTTATCATCACCCCTGTACTATTGTAGTAATTGTCTGAAAGTGTTGGAGAAACTCACATTCATACTGCCTTAGTAATTACGGCTCGTGCAGATCATACATACATGATGTGCCAAACTACAGACAGCGTGAGATATGTTACGTTATGTGCAATATGTGATCTCTATAGCGTAGAAACATATTCGATAACGATCTAAATTTAGTGCATCACAATAAATCAGTTCCTTGGTGGCTCAAAAGTTAACGGCAAATTTCATCCTATAACGGGCCACGAAGGCCCAGACGTGGAGTGAACTCGACGTTAGATGGGGATTCGTGGTCTACGCCACGCCCCGGCCGCTTTAACCCAGTAAGAATCCGGTACCCGTTGTACAGGAGGCTGGGTGGGCCCCAGGGCCATTCTGGACGGGTGCGGAAAATCTCTCCCCAACGCGATTCTATCCCCGGACCGTCCAGCCCGTAGCGAGTCGCCATCCCGGCGCACTTCTTGGCGGCATGTTTAATTTTATTAATTGTGAAGAATAAACTGTAGACCCAAGAATTTAAAACAATATATAATTTTTCGTTTTCAGCGACCGAAAATGAGAAATGTCAGTACACGACCGTAAAATATTATCCGAGCCTAGAAAGTAGTAGTTAGAAGTGAAACTTCTCACGTACGCAGTACAAAAAATCAGCTATGCAAAACAAAAGTAGCAAAATAAGACTTTTAAAATAAAAATATTGATACTGATAAATTCCATATCGAATGCCATTCCCATAATATATCTCCAGCCTCTAACACTGAACCCCCGTAAAGTAAGTATTGGTGGCGTAATAGTAGGCATGGAAACCATAGCCCATTGAAAATCCACTTCCACCACGCTGCTCTGCCCACCTAAGTTTCAAGCAGGGTACAGGAATATCTGGAGACGAAATACTCAAATGTCAGAGCCAGCTGCGGGCTGTCGCACCACTGAACAACAAGCTTTCTTAGGGTTTGACTACATTCTTCACCATCAACAGCAGCCATCCACTTCCTAATTCAAGACGCTGCCACTCAGCGGAAGAAGGAGACCCTACCTTTAAACGCCTAACTTCAACTTAGCTGACGTACCGCACCGCAAACCTCCAAAGTTGCATTTTATATATTTATTCAACAAATATAGGTACCGAATATTTTAAACACGATGTATACTCTCCATTTTTTTCTCTTCAAAATGCAGTTTGTTTCATAATTCTAACATATTTGGTTCCTGTATTATTCATATTTTATATACAGGGTGTGCTAAAATTTAAAAAAAAAATAATTCCGGCGCCAAAAGGTTAACAAGGTGGATAGTGGCAAACATTAGACAAAAGCGTGACATCTGGGACTTCCATTTATCGACGAATCTAATTGCTATGAAAACATTTATCCACTACATTTTCAGAGATCGTAAATTCTTCGTAATTACTTGAATCCACAGACTTTCCGCCGGAAAATATCCTGTTTCATGATACGTAATGTAAAAGTAATTGTCACCGGCAGCTACCGAACCTTGAATCCTATTGACATAGAAAGAGCGGTGTTGCCGAACAGCGTTTATTGCCTCACCTATTATGAAGGAAAAGTCATGTACACTCATAAAATCCAGGTGAGTTTTATCAAGTTATTACGGAGATAAAAACAAGAGACTTGCAGAAGAACTCATATCGGGTATTTCATTCGCATGCTTCAGTGACGTAGAACATTCTGTAATTAACACAAATAACACAATTTTGTGGCCCGCTTCTGTAAAATAACTCCTACCTCAAATTCTTACAGTTGGATATCCAACAATTCCTGATACACTTTCCGTCCGTAACGGATAAAAATTTTTCTGTAGTCTTATTCCAGTATTGAATATGGTACGCCCTTTCTTCTTCCACTTTCACAAACTGTGAAGAACACAGCTGTCGTACAATGGTTATTTTTCATGGTTATTACACGGTGATTACCTCCGTTTCAACGGATATATGCAACTGTCGTGTTTCTAAGATCGTCTGAAGTGTTCCACGAAGAGATTTTATGATATGGTATCAACGACGGTGTTAAATAGGTCCAAGTTGTCGTCCACAAGATGTACCGCGTCAATATGCCGACGTACAATTGGTGAAGCAGAGCTACATATATTCTTAAACATCACACTATACACGGGTGCGAGGGGGGGGGGGGGG
>Ga0131853_10018398_pt1 | contig 12708 bp, 5 predicted proteins | sample TergutLab28metaG_FD_92764 | JGI IMG/M metagenome (GOLD analysis project Ga0131853, IMG submission 92764) | Labiotermes labralis P1 segment gut microbial communities from Petit-Saut dam, French Guiana - Lab288 P1 (version 2) (version 2) | ecosystem: Host-associated > Arthropoda: Insects >...
ACTTTAGCAAGGAAAATATAGCTCCCTGATGATGGTCTTGGGACCGAAACATGTCGGAGCAGTTTTAGTGTTTTAATGTGTAAATTTTATATAAGTGCATTAGTTGGTGTATTGATTGAGTAACTCGACAACATGCACGGTGTAACAATGAAAATAAAATTCGTACAATTAACACTTTCAAAAGAGACTGTACCTACATCCTGTGGGACGATAAGTCTGTTCTGGCGCTGCGGGAATCTGCTTCTGTTGATGTACAAACATCGTGCGAGTTCACAAAAGACCTTCGTCCGAACAAACGTTGCAGCGAGAACATTATATCTTTGACACAAAATGGCTTTTATTTACTGACATGGCAGACAGTGATATATTTTAAATCAGCGATTTAAAATGAACAGTTCCTTTTTTGCCACTAAATGTATAAAGTACAGTCGCATTCGGTAATAACGTCATGAAAGGAATACTAGGTGTCGTTATGAACGAGTGTCGTATTAACCGAGCAATCTAATTGGCGATACTGCGCGTGAGAATTTCGCATGTCAATTTTTCGGATGAAATGTTCTACAGCTTACACATACGGAAGTATGTAAACCTTCGAGCACAGTTAAAGACTACGTCATGACAGCAAACACAAGACGAACATCGACTGCCGCTCCGAGGATCAGATTAAGTGCTGAAAAGCTAACAGTGCCTCAGCTAGTCAGGAAGTTACCCTAATTTTATTTAGACCTAAAATCCATTACCGTGTTGTCCCTATCATGAAACGGACGAATCCAATCCACGCTCTTAATATCTCGTTCCTCTGAAATACATTTCAACATTAACTTCCCACATACACCTACGAGTTCTGGCCGGTCTCTTTCGTCAAGTTTCCCCAGCAAAACCCAGTATGCACTTCTCTCCCACGCGTGCCACATGCGCGCCTCATCTCATCACCGCATTAATATCTGCGGACCAGTACAGAACACTAAGCTCATCATTATTTGAATTTCTCGAATCCCCCTTTTTTTTCTCTCCTGCCCCCCCCTCAACCCCCCTCCCAAATACGGCTTTTTAATTCCTAACTGACAGCACCCTTGACACGCCACGTTAAGTCGGAGATTCTCCAATGCTAGAAGAAAGCTCCGTATACAGAGTGTCGCAAAAGCCACCCCACACACGACGATTTCGTCATCTTTGTGACACAGTATGTTCAAGCCTTCCAAAGACCATTACATAATGTGTCAATGTAGAAGGCAGATAGTTTGAACATTTAAAATAGCAAAAAAATATAAGCGTTGTGTCAGTAACATTCAGTTCAATGTTGCCTATCGTGTTAAGGAGCTTCTGCGCCACGCTGTGTACAGCATTTCGGCAGTTATTTCCATTCTTGTCTCAGCGTTATAAGTTGGTACCTAATCGATATGTTACTTATCGTTCTACACTTTCTATTAATGCTGGCAGTCAGTTTAGTATCCGCAACAACTGAATTTCAGGGCTGTGTTGAAACTATGCCCAAGCTCATATCGACAACAAACTACGTGTCCACGGGAGACATGTTGTGATACGGCAAACATGTCTGAGTTGTTATGAATCCACTCTGAAATATGCAGCCAGTAGGATCCTCCGAAACGCTGTTAGCACTTCACTGTCACATCTAAGAAAACCACAATCTTAACAATTACATACAATAGTGTAAACAGCTCAACATGTTTCGAGCGATAATTTCGGCCATCCTCAGGAGCACTAGACTGTGTTTACAGCTTGTGGTACAATGCACCGAAGAAGTTGCCTGCTGGTGACAAGGTCACCAGCAGGCAACTTCTTCGGTGCATTGTACCACAAGCTGTAAACACAGTCTAGTGCTCCTGAGGATGGCCGAAATTATCGCTCGAAACATGTTGAGCTGACTGAAATTACTAATAAACTGTTACTGTTACATCTGGTTGGTTGTTTATACTATTGTATCAGAGATGCACGGTCACACAAACATCAAATTTAACCATTCCGTTCAGCAGAACCCCATATCCAATACGGCCTAAAGAGTTTAACAACTTCCAGAAACCGACAGAAAGTCCAAACACAAATTCTCGTGAATTTGGATTCTGCTGACGCCCATAAGGCCGGTGCTAATTCTGACCCCAGGTTACAGTCCATTGCACCAACACTATTAAAAATGAGTTTCCGCGAAAATCTGAGGATAAGCAGACATATTGCGCACTGAATGCAACAGTGGCACAACTGCAAAACTGTGTGTTTGAGAAATGAGTTAAGAGAAAATGTACTCACAAATACTACTAGATTTTAATATTTTGGAATTGCTCTGAGAGCACCGAATTTAATTGTATTTTATTGTTTTTCATCTCTACTTCACATTTTTATGGGTTACTTGTGTTTAACAACGCCTTGTTAAGATTTTAGCCAAATTTACACACACTAGTTGGAGTTATGCCACTATTGTTCAAAAATTACCCATAAATCTTACGTTCTCACTTATGACTTATGCCAGGATTCTTAAAAATAAAAAACAATTTTTAATTAAAAAATCTATTAAACCTTTTACTTTCAAACCGCGGTGGCACAGTGGTTAAGGTGCTGTGCTACAAATCGGAAGGTCGCTGGTTCGAACCTAGCTGGTGTCAATAGGATTTTTCATTGACATAAAATCCTTCCGATCGCACTATGTCCCTGGGGTCGACTCAGCCTCTAACAGAAATGAGTACCAGGAGCATTTACTGGGGGGTAAAGGCGGCCGGTGCGTAAGGTTGACAACCTTACCACTATCCTGTGCCGTTGTCATGAAATCTGGGAACCTTAACTTCCTGGAACCCTCTGGGCCACTCCAGGCCTGTAACGGGACCGCTTTACCTTTTTTAATTTCAAACAAACATGGAAGCATAAACATTTGTTAGGAATGTAACTGTAGCCGCTGATATGAAATATTTCTTGTTCCAATTTGAGTTCGCTGTAAAAACCTGAATGACAATGTGACAAAGTTTTATGATTAATTAAGGACTCCAGATCATCATAATTCCTTTTGGAAATGGGAAGAGAGCCAAAAAAACTTTTTTTAGTTGCATATTCTGCAGTATAATCTCAGTAATAAACCAACTTAATGTACAAATTCTTGTTTTATAATAAGTTTATTATATGCCTCTACATGTTTCGAGCACTATGTGCCCATCATCAGGAGGTCAAAATTGTATTATACAGCATCTGGTATCGTCACAGTTGTGCACCGGACAGCCACCTACAGGTGTGACGATACCAGATGCTGTATAATATAATTTTGACCTCCTAATGACGAGCACAACACTGCTCGAAACATGTAGAGGCATATAACAAACTTATTATAAAACAAGAATTTGTGCATTAAGTTGGTTAATTACTAAGATTATACTGAGATGCACAGTCAGCAAAACCTAAAAAAAAAAAAATCTGCAACAGTTTCAAAGATTTTCTAGTCTTCCTTGATGTGAAGTTAACACATTTCAACCCAGAAATCTAGTACGATGTCTTAAAGACGAACTGATTAGCGTGATCTTTAGCAACTACTGAGGAAACAAATATCATTAAAGTCAGATTTTTCTCCACTCATATCTACAGTGAAGTGTACAGCAGTATGTGCAGTAATGCCCTTGTGATCCAGAAAAACCGAACTGGTTCAGCTCGTTAACTTTGAATTATTATTGGTTGTCAATATTATTTACAACCGATAATACACTCCAAAATCTGTAAATATTTATGACAGGATACACACGTAGCAGGATCCATCGCAACACTGGTACAGTACATAACTACACGGCGTCACAAACCGGAAGACCTTAACTTCCTCTAATTAAAATTGGCAGTACATCACTGTCTTCCAGCACTGTATTTTCTTCCTGATTTATTACCAACAGTCCAATAACTCACAATTCAGTGTCCATTTATCAATGTCTTGCAAAATCACAACAGACAACAGCGAATTATATAAATCAGTTTCTCGCAAAAATAATTCCGATAACGACGTAATGGCACGAATCTATGGCAAAAGTCGCAAAAATCAGAGCAAGCAAATAAAGACCAATGCGATGTGTCACTTCTTTCGAAGTTCTACGCGCATCTGATTGAGCCGAAGCACTTGCAGTTCTGTCCCATTTGTTACACAAAAAAACAGCCTTTTAACAGGATAGGAATTGTACGCATAACGCGAAATGGCGGTGCGTTCGCGTAACCATTGTTGAAGTGAAAAAGTAAAACAGTATTACACATTCTGACTGTGTGTTTGTAGCCTTAGATATCCAGTATGCACAGCCAATGCGCCATATTATACTGTCGCGTCCTGTCTGGCTCTACCATATTTTTCCACATTATTTCATAAAAAGGCACGATTTTCAGGAAAAATTAGTGAGTTTAAAATTGTGTTTTGATTTTATCTAAAAACGTATGTCCGAATTATTTCTCATTCTAAAGATCATGCAACGAAATATTACCATAAATGAAGATAGGTCTTCATGAAAGTACCAAAATTCTTGTCAGATTTTAATGAAACTTGAATTTTCCCCGACAGATTTTAGAAAAATCCACAAATATGTAATTTAATAAAAATTCGTCCGGTGGGTGTGTACCTGTACCATGCGGAAGGACAAAGAGATACGACAAACTAAGAGTCGCTCTTCGCAATTTTGCTAACGGACCTAAAAAATGAATCGAGCGATATGTTGTCGTGCCACTCACTTAATTTCCGTCGTACAAATCCACTTGTTAAAAATGATTTGTTACCAGAGTCATGGTTTTCATTGCCAATATGGCACCTTCCAAACTGCTATACGAAATCTGAGGTCCCCCCAGCAGCGAGTACAAAAATAGTCGTGTACTGGGATTTGAAGATTTTCAGTCTGTCATAAATTTACCGACGTTTCGGGTAATTATGCTGCTCCGATGGAGCCAACATGTTCCTCCAAAACATCAGTAAATTTCGACCAGACTCTTTAATACGTCACAGTTCACACAATGGCAATTTTCACAGCCAATGGCGTACAATCATCAAATCTCGGAATGTATGTATAAGATCACGACGATTGTTTGTACTTTCAAATGTTGGTGGTGATGATAATGGGGGGGGGGTGATAATGAGGATCCCTTAACAACAAACACTATCAACATCCGTCAATGACAGTGCGTCTGGGTAGACGGCCGATCGGACTCATACTACAAAGGAAGACAGATAATTTTGTACAATTTTTTCATCTAATATTTTGCATTCTTTTTAGACGTCCCAAAACGGACGGGAGGTAGTGTCAGTCTGTCCATCTGCACGTTTCATTTTCGGAATTCAATGGACGGATTTCAGTTACATTTGGTACACACCTGACGAGTCGCGTTTGGTTCGTAATCCACCGAACACAAAGAATGCCCTAAAGTACAAAAGTGGCACATAGTACAGGCCTAATTAAGATCTGTAAAGTATACGCTAAATGCTCTCTGATATGCTGAACACTTAAATGAACAGAAGAACAAGTATTTATGGCTAGAGCTATACAATTTTATTTCTGCATTTTCTGATACATACGCCCTGATGATGGCCGCTTTATGCGGCCGAAACATGTCGCTGCTTTCGATTTGCTGTAATAAAAACCGTGTATCGACGGATTACGTCATCATTATTGAGTATTATCAAAACACATCGGGGAATATTCTTGTAATAAAACCAACTAGATGCACTAATTTCTCGTATTTATTTTTGGAATAGAACTCTACATGTTTCGGACAGTATCTCTACCCATCATCAGGAGTCTAGCACAGTACACACAGTAATAGGTATAGGTCATACAGGTTATGCTGACTGCTTGCTAGCAAGCAGTCAGCATAACCTGTATGTATTGCTGTGTGTACAGTGCTAGATTCCTGATGATGGACAGAGAAACTGTCCGAAATATGTAGGATTCTATTCCAAAAATAAATTTGAGAAATTAGTGCTTCTCGTTGGTTTTATTATAAGAATATGTCACGATGCACGGTCACCTGAACGTCAAATTCACCTCGGGGACATCACACGTATAGAATATCTTAGGACTGTGCACTATGGTATTACCTGTGAGGGTGGGCTGGGGATTAACTCTGCGACAGCAGATCGGTACTTGCAGGAGACAACAAAATGCCCAGCCAGATATACGTACTATCAACTACATTTATAAAACCGGTGTACATTACGGGCGCACAACCTTCTTACACCTGCGCTAAAGCTGAGACAAATTACATCCTTTCCTTTCACCCGAAAGGAGCTTTCCTTTGAAATGTGTTCATGACCGCGGGGCGCGGAATGTAACCCTGATTTCCTTTCCTGACAAATAAAACGCACACGTTGCTGCTACAGGAAGCAACTGATTTCATTTCTAGCGAAGTGCGACAGCCTCTTTAAGTCAAATATATGTACCGGTGACGTGAATCCGGATTTGGGTACAGCGTACTTGGGTACCACTACCGCCACCATCACCGACCCTATGACGTCAAAATCACGTGGTGTAAACAAGCATGGCGGAAGGGTCAATGACCTCTGGACCCGACGTGACGTCACATGTAAACAAATATGGCGGATGATTGAATTATGCGAGACAGCTTGGCGCAATAATCTAACTGTGGTATCCGGATGCAGGCTTCGAAGCCTGCATCCGGATACCACACCACCCCAGCCAAACCACAACGTAACACCAACACACATCGAATCAGAGCAATACAACTCATGAAATAACTCAACAAATAAGTCGCAAGCTCCTGAAGATGGATGTACTAACATCCGAAACATGTTGAGCATTAAATAATGAAATAAAAAAGCAAGTGACATCAAATTGGTCTCTCTTTATTCAACTATCAAGATGATGCACGTTCCAATAAACATAACAAACGTGACTCCATTCAAAATTTTGTTAAGAACAGATGGAACTCTCAGAGTCCTTCGATTTAAAATGTTAATCATCTCGTCTCCTGCATTGGGACGTAAACCTTACATGCAACTTATGCCTACAAAATTATAATTTCATCTGTTACACAGAATTTATGGGTGTGAAACTTGGTCTCTAAATGCAAAAGAAATGAGATTGCCTGAGTGAGGGTATCTGGCAGTACATCCAGGAAAATATTGTGACCTACGGACGACGAAGCTTGTCGATAAATCACCTGCCTTTATGAAATCTGAATATTCCTTATCGTGTTGAAAAGTGCCTTTACTTACTTACTCCATGGAGCACAGTCCTACAGAAGCTAACCGGTTTTCAGCCAGTCAAGAAATTCACCGTATTTTATGGAACCCGAAGGTTCATTACAGCATTCACAAGTGCCCGCCACCTGTCCCTATCCTGAGCCACATCAATCCAATCCATGCCCTCACATCCCACTTCCTGAAGATTATTATTATTTTTTTAGCAGGTTGTACGTTTCCACATCTTCCTGCGCACATTTGACAATTATTCCGTCTTAATATTACTCTCCCATCTACGCCTGGGTCTTCTAAGTGGTCTCCTTCCCTCAGGTTTCCCCACCAAAATCCGGTATACACCTCTACTCTCCCCCATACGTGCTACATGCCCCGCCGTCCTCGTTTTTCTCGATTTGATCATCCGAACAATACAGGGTGGGGAGTAGTATCATTAAGCCCCTCATAACGTAGTTTTCTCCATTTGCCTATTACCTCGTCCCTTTTCGGGCCAAATATTCTCCTCAGCACCCTATTCTCAAACACCCTGTCTACCTTCCTCCCTCAATGTGAGCAAGTTTCACGCCCATAAAAATTTGAAAAGCGCCATTACCGTACCTAAACCTGAGGCGGTTAAAATCCGTCCACAATCTCGCACATAATTTCTTTAAACCCACCTTTATATTATTCTCCCATCTGCAGTTACATTTTCAAAGCACTCCCTTTCAGTTTATAAGTACTATTTATGAAATGTAATAACCAAACGTTTCTTATGCCTCGTCTTCTTCCAATACATCATTTATACTATAACGTTAAGGGCGAATACCGCTATGGAGACCTTCCTACAGTGTACAAAGAACTCAAGTGATCTTTTTTGAAACGACATTTCTAATTTCACGGCAGGGGAACAAGCGACAAACAAAACCACGACATAGAAGTGCTTGTCCCCATTCGCCCGTTTCTTTTCTGCACCCTTTACAGGCTAACAGCAACTTTATGTAGCACCAGGTTTGATATTAACAATTATCCATTCCGCCCACTAGTCCATTTACGTATTTTGTACGGATCTCAGAACAAACACCAATAATTGCCTTATACAATATTAAATTACTGTTTTTTCACAACCAAGTCGGTGTGTTTACTGAGCGGTACGAACTAAATCTTTACACAGTTCAAATTTAGTTTTTTAAGGATTAACAGAAGCACTGTTTTAAAACTACACAGTACAAATTTAACAGCGTCGCTCCCTCTGAAACGGTCTATAGAAGTGAAAGCTGCACTGAACTGAGGAACTAAATGAATACAGAACTCTTACCTGTAGTTTATGTGTGGGCCCGGTAGCTCAGTCGGTATAGCGACTGACTACGGGCTGGACGATCCGGTATCGAATCCCGGTGGGGACGAGATTTCCCGCCCGTCCAGATCGGCCCTTGGGCCCACCCAACCTCCTGTAAAATGGGTGCCGGGTCTTTCCTGGGGGTACAGGCGTCCGGGGTGTGGGGTTGACCACTCACTCCCTTCTAGTGTCGCGGTCATGAAAGAGTAGAGCTATACCTCTACCCACCCTCTGGGCCACACCGGGCCTGTAACGGGAACACTTTACCTTTTTTACCTGTAGTTTATAGTGACTCATGCTGGCGGATCATAAAATTGCTTTTCAGGATTAAATGTCGAAAATTAAGTATTTAACTCAGCTATAAGTAATTTAATACAAGCTTCACATTTCTATTCTGATGAAAAATGAAACCAGTCTGGTTCAAAAGTACTGTAACTACGTCATGAACTTGTGGGTGTTTCACACGGAAAGATGATAACTTCATAACACTGCTGAACTTCACAATCCTGCATGGCAAAAGAAATATTTATGTTTTTTGCACCGTACATTGTGGTATAATTATTCAACACAGACCAACGAAACGCACAGTTTTGTAAATTAATATTTAATTTTCAAATTCTGTTGTCTCCTACATGTTTCGAATTTCTTGGGTTCATCCTCAGGGAGAGAGTTGTACAAGCGGTATGCTGTGTTTCACACCGATGCGTGTAAAATATACCATACAGCATGTACATCCATGAGGATGAACCCAAGAGATTCGAAGCATGTAGCAGACATCAGATATTACAAAATTAATACTAATGTAAAAAAATTTGCATTTCGTTGGTTTGTGTTGTGTAAGTTAAAAAAAATTATTCTTGGTATTTTCTGGGCTGTGTGATGAATATCCGGAGAATCGTGATTCAATTCCCTGGAAAGGGCCAAGATATTTCTCTCTTCTCCAAAACGTCCAGACGGACTCTGAAGCCTATCCAGCCACGTACTCAACGCACACCGTTGGTCTTTCCCCGAGGAAAAGATTGCACTAGCGCGAAGATAACTACTCACAGCACATAATACCAATGTTAAGAATGAGTGGAGCTATACCACCACTAACCCATATGCTTGCATCGCGTGCACATGGACAAATTTACATTGAACTTGTGCTTCAGTATCCTCTAAAATGTTCGTGGAAGGCATTTTTCTGCCGATAAATACGTGTATTTAGTGAGTCGGTCTTCATATAAAAATGCCGCTAAATTTACCTCGTCTAAATAAGTAATAACATTTCTCGAAAAAAAAAATTTAATTCTCCAATACCGAATTTAATCAAATTCTGTCAGCGGTTCTTGAGTTGTTACTCGCGTACAACTATCGACAGACGGACGACTGGAAGGAATAATTTCAGAAAACGCTCGCAAGAGATCCTAGCGTAAATAACAAGTGATCGTACTATGCAGGGCTAAGCGTGTGTTTACCGATTTCATATTTGAAACTGTACACACACTTGCACGATTCCTGGAAAGAACGCTTGGTAGAAGGGCACCACGGTGCCGCCATATTTAATTTTTTACAATAAGTCGCTCATTGAGTTCAACAGTGAAACATAGTGACACAATCCAAAAATCGCAATATGAAGTTAATACTACGATTGACCTCCGAAATATAACAACAACGTCCGACAATACCGGCGCACTTGTTAGTTGAAACACACCTCGCTGGATGCCATGCTATTATTTTCGGATGTAGATGTCATATTTTAAAGCTCAGTGGGCAAATCTGGGTTGGGCCACTAGCGCATTCAGTGAGCAAAATGATGAGAACAAGAGGGATCAAAATAGTGGGAACATCATGATAGGAGCGGTAAGAACGCGACTTAGTGCAGCAATGTTTCAAGTACTATATGGCAAACAGGTCGGTCCCAGTGGCCGCGCGGTCTAAGGCGTAGGTCTGCGGCCGCTCGCCTGCTGAGATTGTTGGTTCGAATTCCACCGGGGGCATAGAAGTCTGTCTGTCGTGAGTGTTGTGTGTTGTCAGGTAGAGGTCTCTGCGACGCGCTGATCACTCGTCCAGAGGAGTCCTGCCGACTGTGATGCGTCGTTGTGTGTGATCTAGAAACCTCAAGAATGAGGAGGCCATGGCCAGCGTTGGGCCGCAGCGCCACAGGAAAAAAAAAATGGCAAATAGGCCATGGCTAAAATACGTCTCTATTAATGTAATATTGCTTGAAATGTAAAACACAATCATCATTGCTACAGCAAAGCACATTAAACTTCGTGTACAAGTATACAATACACATGCATACATACAGTGGACCGACATATCGTAGTCAATACAGTTACTCGCTACAAGCTGGGCGGTCCAGGGACCAAATGCCGGTCGGAGCGAGATCTTTCGCACCCATCCCAGACCGGCCCTGGGGCCCATCTAGCCACCTGTACAATCAGTACGTACCATGTCTTTTTCGCGATCCGGCCTAGGTGTAGCTTTGACGACACATCCCCCATATATAGCTGTACCTCTATTCTCCCTCTGGGCATTATATGACCTCTTCTAGGGTGAACTTTGAACTTTATCTACACACGTGTAAAATAATAAAATACTGTTTCTAAACCAACAACGCCGAACTTTGAGATCATATCCGGCAAACGTGATGCATCTGTTCCAAAGTTATGCGTTCTGTGCATCACATCATCATCATCCCTATTATCTAGTAACAGCCATCCAGACCTAGCAAACACGCAGCAAGAAACTGCGCCTTGCAAGCTCTGTTTTCGTTAATTGTAATGAAGTTAGTGGTGCGCATGCATTTCAGGTCTCACTATTTAATTGCCAGGATTAGTATAGTGCTGCTCGTCCCACCGGCAGGCAATAACAGTCGATTAAATGACAGTGACATGGCCAATACAACAGACAGCGGTTTACATACCTGCGGCACAAAATCCCTATATGGTAGTGACTAACCGGTTAGCTGTTTTAACTCCCACTCTCATGACCGGATTAATGGAACGCTCTCACCAAAGCTGTATACTGGCTCCCATAAGTTCATATGCGACTGCATGCAGGAATATATATTTCACAGAGGTCTTTCAGAGAATCGTCCGTAATCAGCAAAAGTAATTAACCGGTACACATCACACGGACCAAACCAAATGCCAGTGTACTGTATTCTTTCATTATGATTAAATACCATAAATTTTATTAACAATTACAGAACACTTTAACCTACAGACCCCAGTGCATGCCTGCGTCTATCAAAATGATTAAATGGAGCCCCTAAAGTAAAGCGACATTCTAAACACCGGTCACAAGTCTGGAACACGAAAAATAACGGGTATGCTGCAGGGGTACACAAATGTCGGCAGCCTGCTCACCTGAGCGTCTACATTTTGTACCGCATCACCTAATATTTGTGGGTCCTCAGTGTGGGACTCGCTTCATGTCTCCCTTCTGTTGGCTCGAATTTTAAGGTGCCTGCCAGATTTTTGTAAACCTTGAGCAATCCCTATATATTTTATAACGGTGTGTATAAAAATCCCCATTTACAAACATGTAGGACATGTACATTAAATTCACGGACAGTCCGTGATCGGTTTGTACCAGAATGCAAAATAAAAGTCCCTAAATTAATTACTTAATTAATCGAGTCACTAACTGTTGCTGTAATTTTAGCTTTAAATATTCCACTTTTAAACTAATTAGCTCATCTCAAATAGCCTATCATCGGACCGACGGAAATGTAGGGGCGTATTTCAGAAATCATCTGACAGCACCTCATTAATTACAGCAAACCCCACAGTACACGGTCCAGCTATAAAAGCTGACATCCGCTTAGCCGGTGAAGATATTTCTTGCCTGTTATGAAACACGGAGCTACATTATCGTCATTACAAGAAACTGACATTGGTCCCTATCTGGAGCCACATGAAGCGGATCCTTATCCTCACTGCCTCTATCTTTAAGATCACCTCCACTAAGCATACTGTTTAATTAAGTTCGAAATATAAAGAATGCACATACAACGTACAAGTAGCCTCATAAAATATATATAGGTAAAATATAGCTAAACACAAATTATTTAATTTGTGTAATGTATTATATACCGTCAATACACAACAGTATTTTAAACTCATGGTTCCGTGCATCACAATTCAGTGTTAATAAAAATCCAACCAGATGCAACAGTATGCAGATATTTATTCACTGCAAAGTCACTCTACATGTTTCGGGTGTCACAGCACCC
>Ga0131853_10018400_pt1 | contig 12707 bp, 6 predicted proteins | sample TergutLab28metaG_FD_92764 | JGI IMG/M metagenome (GOLD analysis project Ga0131853, IMG submission 92764) | Labiotermes labralis P1 segment gut microbial communities from Petit-Saut dam, French Guiana - Lab288 P1 (version 2) (version 2) | ecosystem: Host-associated > Arthropoda: Insects >...
GACAGCAATACGGTGCTGTATAAATAACACTGATGCACACAAACAGTAATACAGTGCTGTATAAATAACACTGATGCACACAGACAGCAATACGGTGCTGTATAAATAACACTGATGCACACAGACAGCAATACGGTGCTGTATAAATAACACTGATGCACACAAACACAACACAAATATAATAAACTTGCAGTGAGTGTCATTAAACGACAGTTAAGCAGACATTTCCAATGCCGACCACAATTTCGGAACATACAGATTTCATGTTTTATTTCCGAAATCATACATAAGGTCCGTTCAGAGAGGGTCACTTCGCGTTGATGTTGAAATAATACCGATCGGAAAATGACCACCAGTGACATCAACACGAAGAGACACAAACGACCAGCTCGTGTTATAAATAAAAAAGCTGACTTTGTAAAAATCACTGAGTTTTACTACTCAGCGGCTCCACAGAACTGAAATTCAGTCTGAAACCTTTGACAGCCATTCGGTGTGTCTAAACACAGTTAAGCACATTTCAGTTATTCTGGGGTATGGCGTGTCGTTGAGTGGTTCTGGACGCTTTAAAAGACATTAGCGCATTCATCTTCAAGGGTTGAGAGGTTCACGGTCTTCGAAACTTGGACAACAATTCTCCCAGACACAGAAGAGCCGAATTATGGGAGTCTTCATTTAACACGCCGTTGTGATGCGGTCACTTTGTGCGTGGTTTCAACAGGTGTGTGAAAGTTCGTACCGTGCCGACAACAGCTCGCTAGAGGAATCCATTTCCTGCTGTCTCTCTAAGCTTCATACTGACGGTTTGCTGCCAGCTTACACTTGAATCTTCCAAGCGTTCACTTTCTGTTATACGAGCATCTGACAGTTGCCACGCATGTCAGTGTCCTTAGGCTCCTAACAGCCTGAGTGGTTTGACCACAGAACGTCAAGGCATTGCGTGGCCACTTGCTAAACAACTGACATTCATGTTGACATAAACCTGCCCTTCGCATGTTGCGGACATACAGTGCGTCTGCTGCTTGTTCCACCTGATTGACATTCATAGAACTGCACGCTGTGTCACGTATATGCTGATTGTCGCAGCAAACAGCGACAGTTTCTGCAGACAGAACTTGCCGTTTGATTCTTGTAATGAAGACGCGTTGCGTTTATTGCGTGAAGAAGCTGAAATTTGTAATGTAGACTGCATACCGTCAGCATGTTTAGAAATTTACTGTAAGGCAGCAGGGTGCCTACCGACCTGAGTCATCTTCAGGCCACTAAAATCATGAAAGGTTACCGTCCCTGTGCAGTGTTAGTAGCAGAGTTCTGAGCTTTGCATTTTATAACAATACGTACTTTATAACAATACATGTTGCTTGTCACTACCGCTGTTATGGCGGTGTTAAACTGTGATGTTATTGTAATTAGTGTTAAAATGAGAAAATTGAAGTTCTAGAATCGTAATAGTTACTTGATTTGTGTTATTGTGCTTCCGGAGAACCGGTGTGTCTTTGTGTAGTTACGGAGATTAATTTGTTTGGGGAATCCGTCAGTAGACAGCACTTCGCGTAACCGTGTTTGTTAGTTACCTTGTTTCAATTTTGTATATTTACATCAGTTGTACGTATGAATGTTAATGTAGCCGGTATAGTCAGTTCGTAGTTCTGTGTGCGACATACGTGTCAGCAGAGACTGCGAATGCTTCTGTAACATTCTGGACACGAACTGAGTCTGGCCCACTGTGTTTCCTCTGTCATGTAATGTTGTGACTCCGACGCGTCGTATTGACCTCGCTCCGTCAACTCTATTCGTGAATACAGGTGCAGTACAGCCGACTTGTGCAGTGTTATCACAACACTGAACCTGTCCTGGCGCCACTTTGTTCACTTCATCTCTCGCTTGGACTGGTATGGCACGGAACCCATGCCTGTGGGGCGAGGGGCCGGCGAGTGATCGCCTGGCGTTGTCAAGGCCTTGGAGTTGACCTTTGAAATGACCTTTTTTTGTGTTCTTGGATCGACTTTGTAAATGTTTATATTGCAGTCTGTTGATGCGGTTTGTTCTGCGCGTAGTCTGCTGATGATCTTGAAACGTCTTCCAGACACTGCCTGTTGGTGTGCTGCACCCTGCTCCCTTCACCACGTGCTCAATACATGCAACATTTGTAGTTCCCAGGTGTAGTTCTGTTCGGCCCGCTGCCGGATTATTTGTCTGTCATAAATTTGTTCTTCACCGTACTAGAAGCCGTTTTGAACAGCCCCCATGGAGCATATACGTTCTTGGAAAGCAAAAGTCGCTCATCCAAGAATATTTAGCCTCTGATAGACGCCGCAGATTCATCAGCGTATTGACAAGAGCAGCCATCGGGCCATTTTCTGAGCCTCTAATGATTTCAGTTAAGACGTTCTGCTTGTTTGTGTAGAAGTGTACTAAGGGCTTTTGTAACGACTTCGCATTGTCATTGCAGCTAATTTCATGTTTAATGTGTAAGGCAATTTGCTTCGCTCGTTCCTTCCTTGTCTGTATGCGCTATTGGACACTGAAGATTTATTACCGTCTTATCAGCTTCACGCATTCTCTGCTTTTCGTCGTCAGTATTCTTTTTCTAATATTGAACTTTTTCAGCCATTGTCTGTCCGTCGTTGTTTCGCTCCCAAGATTGTATTTAACATCGCACGGCCAGTGTTCTGGTCTCTGGAGCCTTGTCACGTGTATTGGCTGCTGGTGAGGGGTGGTGAAATGACAGTCCACGTGCTGGATTGGTCATCTGTTTGGAGAGGAGAAGCACACAGAATGAGCAGTTAGCATTCTGGAACTCATCGTCACCATTATCATCAAGGCGTCATCAACATCATTATCATCAACATAAACTTCAGAATCCCACGTGCTCCACGCAGAATCATGGGCGCTAGGGTCGCAGACCGCTACACTGGCGGAACTTCTAGATCGTCGTTTCTGTACCCCGTCTTTGCTCTGCTCTGGTTTTTCTAATGAACGTTTCTCACGTAATTCCACGTATTTACTCATTTGGGACACAATGGTAACTATATTCACCATTTGTCGTAGCATCTAAGAGCTCCATTTTGTTCACGCCGTCTGTGTGTTTCTTGTGATTCTCCCATCAAACCGTGGACAGCCCAGTGTAATGGTGAAACCGAACTGTCGGCTGCACGGTACGGTAGTACTTCAAAGTACCGCGTCCTTCTTGAGAAGCTGATAGTAGCTCATCTATTCAAACACTTGCTGGCCTCTTATGGAACCCAGAATTTCATAACCGTGTTCACAAGAGCCACGCACTGCCTTCCCCGCACCTGTGCCTGACGTGGGCCTGATTAGTCCAGTCTCGTCCAGCCTCGTTACACGCCATTGTAGTGCTAACCCTGTATTGCTTTGTACACCTAGATCTTTCAAATGTCGTCTCTCCCTTCGTCCGTCCTCGCTAGAGTCTGCATAATCGCTGTCGTGCGTGCTGCACGTTCATCCTCTCATCTTCCACCAGTTTATGAACCTAACGTTTGGTGCGAAGTACAAACCGTCGCCCTCTCCTGTGTGCACTTTTCGCTGTTGCATGTTACGTCATCCATATTGGATCTAAATATTCCCTTCATCACCCTCAGTCTCTGTCCTTTGCTTAATGTGACAGACCAATTTTCGTACCCATTCGAAATATCAGTGCAGTTATAGTGTTGTGTACTTTAATTTTCACGAAGGGGAGAATAGAAGAGTCTGAAAAGTTACGAAATTTGGTCAAAATTGATAACGACAGCTGTGATGGCCACTCTGAAGATGATCACGCATTGTTCGTTGTCATGCCCTCAGACTCGTTGCAGTTCCTGTCTTTAACCCTCTAAATCCCAGTGGTTACTATATGTACCGCCAGTTTAACATTCATAAATTGTACGTTCTGCCTACACAGCGTGTTTATATGTATTGTGTGGATATGAGAACAAACAGCGATTATTTCCCTATACAGCATTAACTGGCTGGTTTTTATAACTGAGACGGAGTGTGTTTACTGCGCGGTACGGACTGGGTATTTAAATATAATTTGGGTTATAGGCTTTATATGGATCAGAGAACAAACAGCGATTGTTTCCCTATACAGCATTAACTGACTGGTTTTTATAACTGAGACGGAGTGTGTTTACTGCGCGGTACGGACTGGGTATTTAAATGTAATTTGGGTTATATGCTTTGTATGGATCTGAGAACAAACAGCGATTATTTCCCTATACAACATTAACTGACTGGTTTGTATAACCGAGACGGAGAGTGTTTACCGCGCGGTACGGACTGGGTATTTAAATGTAATTTGGGTTATATGCTTTATATGGATCTGAGAACAAACAACGATTATTTCCCTATACAACATTAACTGACTGGTTGTTATAACCGAGACGGAGTGTGTTTACTGCGCGGTACGGACTGGGTATTTAAATGTAATTTGGATTATATGCTTTATATGGATCTGAGAACAAACAGCGATTATTTCCCTATACAACATTAACTGACTGGTTGTTATAACCGAGACGGAGTGTTTACTGCGCGGTACGGACTGGGTGGGTATTTAAATGTAATTTGGGTTATATCTCAGAACAAATAGCGATTATTTCCCTATACAGCATTAACTGACTGGCTTTTATAACCGAGAGGGAGTGTGTTTACTGCGCGGTACGGACTCTTTATTCATAATCAATGTAAATGTTTGTCTATTGAGGAGGCTGGCAGCTAACAGCTGCAGGCAGAACTGCTTACACCGTTCGTATTTTAATATTTCGTTACCAGGAGCTCGTTTAAGATTCTGTTTCGAAATACTAACCGCGTGAAAGAAGAACTGAAACAGTTGTAGTTAGTCGCGAGATTGTATGACGATGTGGACAGGTCAAGGACGCAATCCGGCAGTGAACTGTCTGAACACATCGAAACGTCGGGTTCCTTACGTTGTGCAGGGGCTTGCTTGACAGGTTAATGCCGATAAGCTGTTGTTACATGTAATTTGTAGTCAGACGGTGCCGGTCGGTGCCGATTGTTTGAATTAAGTGGACAGCAGAGGGAGCAGCAAAGTACCCCCGACCCCCAACAAATCACTTCAGTCAGGGAATTCCTTTGGTTCCGTTCTTTAGAGAATTAAGCACACAGAGCGAGAAGGGTTGAGCGGGGGACTTTGGTTGACTTGCACTTTACTGCGTAGAGTTTGTAAGGTTAGTGTTTGTGTAGAGATCCGGGTTCTGTGCCTGACTTGTGTCGAGAATCGTTGAGCTTCACACGCTGCGTTTCATTTGCGGATTGTGATCATGTGATCGCGTTGTCCGTGGTGCAACTGACCATTCTGTCGGTCAGTCCTCCTTACAAAGACAAGGTATTACGTCAGCTGTCTACATTTTCGGACAAATACGTCTTTTTTTGTTCATATATTTTACCTGCTTCAAGGAGCAAGGAGTCACTTGATCAGTTTTGAGTCGGGAGGTTCATTATGAGTGCTGTGTCGTACGAGGTCACGATGGTTGGGTGCAGGTAACATACAGGAGTAAGTAAAGTTGAGTGATACATACCGTCCACATTATTTCACCGAATTTGTTTTCACATTAAGTGTGGATATTCAGCAATGAGGGGTTCGTGTACTGTCTTAGCAAGATGCGCTTAATGGAGTACATCTTGCAGTCTTGTCCTGCCGCGACTCAGGCAGTTGTTAGCGGCCTGGGAGAGGCCGGCAGATGTCAATCCTTCGTTGCTCCATACTCGTTAATGTGTATCGCTGATGCTGATTGTGCAGTTGCTTGAATGCAGCAAACGTACCGTCTTTCGGTTCAGTCAGTGAATGGTGGTGTTCATTGTTACCGTCACGGTACAGTCACCACCACTGCTGTAAGAAGCTGCATTGACTGGCCGAGGGTGAAAAAACAGGCAGCGACACACGCACGCACGCACTCACACACACACACACATAGACCCACACGCATACACACACACACACACCCACACACATACACGCACACACACACACCCACACACACATACGCACACCCACACACACATACACGCACACACACCACACACACATACACGCGCGCACACACACACACACACACACGAGACAGTGCCTCACTCCTTCGCTGCAGTCACCCAATCAAAGCACACCTCACTGTGTTGCCAGATAAAGAAAATGAAAACTTAAACAAAATAATTTTAGAAATTGTCGGCGTCTTTAAATAAGGCACTGATAATTCTTGGAGTCTCGCAATTTGAAAGGCACTCGCTTATTGCAAGCAACCAAAGTAAGCTGCCATAAAGTCTGCCGTTTGCTCAGTCAGACACACGCTGTTCCGCACTTGCACCAGAAGTCTTGTCACGGCAGTTCGTGTAGTGTGTTCGGTGCAATGGGGCCGACAGAGCACATCCGTTTCACACGCCGCGTGGCCCTTGCCTTATGCTAGGTCTCCACCTGCAGCCTACGTTGTCTGCCTGCATTGCCGAATGCACGTTGTGTCTACCGCTAAACAACGTACTGTTAATACATCAATCGCATTAGTAACATTCCTACTGTGGAAGCACGTGAGGAAGGATATCGGACTCAGTGTTAGATCCTCAGATAATATTAACCTGCAGAAAAGTGACGTATGGAAAATTACAGAACTGAGGGTGGAATACTTTTTCTGTATAATGTTTCAACTTAGTAGTTCAGCTATTTAATTAAGGTTCATACAGTAATTGTTTTATAATGCAATTAAATATAAACTCCGTGGAACAGATTCCTTCTTCAGAACCTGATAGTTGCTCAACTGGTCACGAAAAGCCCCGGCTTTTTTAGGAGTACGTTTACAAGATCCCGCCCGCCATAGGACCCTCTCCTGAGCCAGTTGGACCCAGTCCACCCTTTCATCGTCTTACTTGTGTTTGGGTGTGTACAGACGTGGCCCACTGGTGTGACGCCGTGTCGAGTTAAGTATGAACGTGCAGGGGTGCAAAAACGTTTCAGTTATTCGTGTCCTGTGTAGCTCTCGTTCTCTCCCGTGTTCTCCAAGTACACCGAACGGTCCGGTTTGTTGCATTTACCTGCGTGTGTTCCGGGGATCCCCAGTTCTTATGTCTGTCTGTAATGTGACGGCTTGTCTGGCGAGTGAAATGTTTGATTGCCGAACTGCCGTGAGCCGACATGTTGACCCCTGCTAGTAGCAATTAACGCTTGTGATCACTTCCCATGCAGCAGTAAGTCGTGATACGGTCGGCACTGCTGCAGTGTAACTGAGCCGTGTAACGGAGCGGCAGGTTAATCCCGCTGTTATAGTCAGGTAACAGATGATCCTGCTGAGGTTTTAATGGGCACCATGCACCCAAACGACACCGTAATTTGTTCATTGCCTGGCTAATATAAATTAATGTAGAACGCCAACGCTGGATATCAAACAGCTACACTATTGTTGTATATACGGATAAAGGTAAGGTGTTAGAAGGAATGCTGCAGGATTATTGACACAAATGGTTGAATAATTTGCTTATGTTTGTCTGTTTTGTGTGGCGTCTACAGTTGTCAGGGCGTCCTGTCTGCGTGTATGTCATATTCATGTCGATCGAAGATGTTCAGATTGGTGTTCGTCGTTTTCCTCAGTAACTCCAATTATGTTCCAACCGTATTCTTCAAATTATTTCGAATTCCCTATACATTACTCATGATACCCAACGCCTTGCAGTCTCATACGCTGATTTATTTAAATAAATGGCAGTTAAATAAACACAAAAAAAACAGACTACGTAATTCAGTGTATTAGGGACAAATTTTATTGGTTTGACATTGTTTTTGTAGAATATTTTTTATACTTTTGCAGAAAGGTTCAAAACTACGCCTGTTATCTGCTAGGAGATGTCATTCTCCTTCTGCGTGTACGAATTTTAATCAAACTTTATGTGCAGAATTTTACCAAATTTGTCGTACTTTTCAGTTTTGGTTACTCTCAGACTGCAAGAGCGGGCACATGGCATGAAGACGTACAGTAACTGACACATTATACTGAAGACGTACAGTAACTGACACATTACACCGAAGAGGTACAGTAACTGACACATTACACTGAAGACGTACATTAACTGACACATTACAATGAAGACGTACAATAACTGACAAAGTGTCTTTCTTTTCTTTAAGTGAGGTTCGCAGCTGTCGTGCTGTATGAACTGTGACCCTCCTGCATCTTCTGCAGTGCTTGTGATTGCAACACACTTTTCGTGTTTTATTGACAATAAACTTGCAGGCTTTTGTCGCTGTTGGGGTTTTATTTTTGTTGCTGATATTTATGAGTTCTTGGAACCTAATAGGCATTTTGCATTGAATATGAGTTACGTACTGCAGTGTGTTTATGGGCCACATCGTTGTGAAATGAGACGGTGGCTGTTACTTGATTCCATCCAGTCCAGACGTTTGCCCCAGTCCCTTAGGATCGTCTCAGGCTGTACTGCCGTTTGTGCGCCTGAACTGTCTCTCCTGTAACGTGCTGTTTATGTTGTCCGTGAAACACTGGTGACAGAGGGGTTGCCGACGGATCACGGCGGCCGAGTATTGCTGTGTCCTGACAATGAAAACGAGGTCATTACCGAAAAGTCGAGAACCACGAACAGCATCACTTCCCAGAAGACCTAATTCGTGAAAACCATTGCTGTGGAAACCCCAGGCCGTCATGATGGCATCTTAAGTGTGAGTGTGGGGACTGTGATGTGAACACGCTAAGGCTTCCGGACGCCCTCCGGAGGGATATCAGCGTATTAGGGAGTATTCGTTTCATATCAGAGGGTTTCTTTAAAGGGAGAAAAGTTTGAGGTCGCCATACATGTGCGTATGGGTCTGCTGACTTCCTCATTTTGACTTGTGGATCTGTAAGTAGCGGAAGGTCGCATAGTTGTGCCGTTACATCGTACTGTCTTGCTGGTTTGCCCAGTTATTCGCACTCTCGGTTTGTCGCAGACCGGCCTGGTTACCTCTCACCCCGCACTCTGTAACGTTACTGGGACGAGCGTCTTGCATTCTGTCACCCTGAAGCCTTTCTTTCCTACGACGTGTGTCGTGTGTTCGTAGACGAAGTTGTGGAGCTCCACTCATGGCCGTCGTATTTGAATATTTCCAGGCGTTGTCTTTACTTTTATTGAACCTTGACGATTGTGGAAGCATTCAGAGTTTCAAAGTACTGGGTGATGTTAGCTTCTAATTCAGACATATTTGTTAGCCTTAGTTTCCGTTGCTTCGTAGGGCTTGTCCGCATTTATGTAGTCCTGCAGCCAGAATCCGCTTTGGCAACGCTCTGTGTGTGTCACAGAGCTGTATAGGGGCCACACATGTCTGGGGTGCGGAGATGTTCATTTCGTCACTACCGAAAAGCTGAAAGATGCAGCGACAATGTATGTGTTGCTATTTAGGGGTCGGGGTGTAGGACCCGCCCTGTACGCCGTACTTCTGCACCATTGTTGATGTGACTGGAGGCAAATTTTGAGTGATATCCCGCCAAACAAACAGCGATGTGTGGCAGAGCGTGTTTCCTCTCTACGGAACAGGTGCGTCTGTGAAACCTCGTGAGTGCCTTGTACGTAGTCTACCCACTGCTGTCTGTTGGGTCACCCTGTTGTTTTGTGCGTGTCCCGTCTGCACATTTCAACTTCTGAACCATGTGACCTATCGTCACCAAACTTGTCAAGGGCTTCACACCTCAAGGTTGTGTTTTAATATCGTCAGTCGGTAACACTAACACAGCGACGTTGGGACCTGTGAGTCTAATGTGGCAATAACGCCGGTATAACTTATGCTATTGAAATTGTGTGTATTTGAGTCTTTCGAGGAAACGGAAGTTTAATGAGCGATATTGCAAGGCAGTGGAATGATGATTGCATCATACATACTGTACGTACGGTTTGCTGGCTGTAACCAGTAAACGAAGGCTGATTCAGTTTTGATTGAAGTGGTTGCACACAGAGACGGAACTTCGTAATGTTTGTGGAGCGTGTGGGAGGTTGAGTGGTGTGACTGCAGGAGGGACGGTGTGTAGCGCTGCTGTCGCCATCTGCAGTAGCAGGTATTGGTAACATCCGTTGTGTTCACAGCGACGTTTCTGTGTCGTCAACAGACGGACAGGCGTCGCTTCTCATGCAGAAGGGACGCCTGCGGAGTGGCATGTTGCGGAATGTTAAGGTGGCTGCTTAGAAACTGAGCGTGTTCAGTTAGCACAGCGGCCGGTACGTGACGGCGCGGTGTGCTGCCTACCGTCAGATTATTAATAATGGCAAACAAGACGCCCCACCCTTCTGTTTGTTTTAATCGAGTCAGGTACCTTTAATGAGGCTCGTGTTGTAATTAATTGCGTGTGTCGTTTACGTACAAAAGTGGCAGAAGTTGAAAACTGTTTTAAGCGTCTCGTACAGCAGATTCTGATGTGTGCCCTCGAGAATAACTTTGATGTTGGGTTGGTGGACCTGGTGATGCGGGGGAATTCAGATGCCAGTTGTTTATGACGTGTTCTAGCTAGAAACACGTTGGTCTGAAGTGCATTTGTGTTCTTATTCTTATAATGAAAGCCAACGAGATGCACTATTTCTCAGCTTTATTTGGTAAAAAACTCTACATGTTTCGGACAGATTTACTGTCCATCATTGGGAGTCTTAGCACTGTATTCACAGCAATAGGTATTTGTCATACTAGCGAGGTCAGGACCTAACCTCGGTAGCAGTCAACCTAACCAGCATGACAAGTACCTATTGCTGTGAATACAGTGCTAAGACTCCCACTGATGGACAGTAAATCTGTCCGAAACATGTAGAGTTCTTTACCAAATAAAGTTGAGAAATAGTGCGTCTCGTTGGCTTTTATTATAAGAATATATCATGATGCACGGTCCTATGAATGTCAAATGCAGTTGTGTCGTATGTTTGGGAGCTAATTGTGTTCTTATACTTTCCGTTTACACGTTTAGGACCTGCATACTTTTAACTGCAAGTTGTTATGAACTGAACACGTGTCACATGGCGATCAGTGGGAAGTGATACGAGAATTATGATGTAGAAGGAAACTGTGTTCTTTTCCGCCAGGGTCGGCCCCCAGATAAGGGATCGACCCACGCTGTCATTATAAAAGCTGTTCTCGTCAGTCTGCGATAGTACTTTGTTATATGCAGCGAATTACACAATTTGCTGCACTTAGTGCCATTAGAACCGGAATGTATGTAGTGCACAGTGGCAGTGCAGTTTAACACTACTTCTGTCGTACTGTGACACTGTGTTGATGTTGCAGGTTCGGCTGCCGTCTGTTCTGCATACGTCATTTGAATAGGTTAGGTGGAGATTTCATGGACAGTCCGTGTTTAAATGTCGGCCTTCTTGCATTCTGAGCCGTACAGATTTGTGGTAGCAGAACAGTAAAGTGGTTTGTTTGAAGTTACTATTTATCTGCAGTTACAAGTTAACGTTACAGGCTGAATCAATCCGCACCCACACAGCGGCACGTTATGAAATTAGACGGTGTTAATTTTGCAATGCGCTGGCAGTGCTGATAGGCTGGACATTCAGAGTGCAGATCGATAACCGGAGTGCTAATTACTGGATGAAGCTCGTTCAGGTCTAAGAAAGTGGTAGGAGAAGAGAGAAAGTTACGCACCGCGGCGCTTCATAATATGTGCTGTTTGCTACATCAAATCAAGGAATACAAGCTGGTTTGGAAGTGTAGAAAGCATGAGGACCGAGGGATGTGTAGCATTTTGGTTTTAGGCGTAGCTTAAGGCTAATACAACGTCCACACCATCAGAGGTGGAAAATTATTGAGTACGTTCAGAACTGTGGGCTCTGTCCATCGCATGATTTGGTTGTCTGTGTTAGGTTCCTTATGTAAAACCCTTTTTGTGAGTGAGTCACAGCCTGGTTGTGTGTCCTCTGTAAGATACGCGCCTTTGGCGGGAAAAAAAACAGCGTTTGGAAATGAATAGAACGTTCACCGTCAGGTTGAGCATCGAGCATATCAGACAGCATAGGACAGCCAGATGGCAGCACTCTGGAAGATGAAATTAACGCGGGATTATTGTGGTGGCTGTCAAACACGGACATGTGGCTGGTTATGACATGAGAGATTTAAATGGGAATTGTGTTGTTTTGAATATTGAGAGACCGGATTGTTTGCGAACGTGCATTGTTACTGGAGGCTTAAATCAGCTTTGCAGTTGATGCCCCTCCCCCACCCGCGTCTTGGTGACTAGTGGCGTCCAGCCATCTGCCATTCAGTGCTGAAGGCGCGCTTCCACACGGTGCAAGGCGGATAAAATTACTGCGTGCCACCGTAGTCACTAATAAACGCCTTTGGTCGAAGGAAAAAAAGTACCGTATAACAGATATGGGACACGAAAATAACTGATTGGTGACACAGTGGTGTAGCTGACAGTTGCTGTGCGAGATGTGGCGTTGTCACTGCGGTGTTGTCTGGGGTGTGCCGCTGTGTCGTTGGGTTGGTGTTTCCAGACGTTTGGAAGGTTAATAGTGCGTTCATCTTCATGGCAAGCGATCCAGTACAGTGCAGGGCACCGTTCGGTCCTTGCAGATGAGGGGAATACATTCATTCCTTCGAAACGCCGGGAAATACGCAGCGACACTGTGTCATGTCGTCAAATTCCCGTCCCTCTGTTGAACCTCAAAGCTGCCTGTCACTGGTGTCTGTTGTTAGACATTTGAGTCCAATCCACATACACACGCACGCACACACACAC
>Ga0131853_10018401_pt1 | contig 12707 bp, 9 predicted proteins | sample TergutLab28metaG_FD_92764 | JGI IMG/M metagenome (GOLD analysis project Ga0131853, IMG submission 92764) | Labiotermes labralis P1 segment gut microbial communities from Petit-Saut dam, French Guiana - Lab288 P1 (version 2) (version 2) | ecosystem: Host-associated > Arthropoda: Insects >...
GCGGCGAGCTGCGCGTGGGGGAGGCCGGAGCTGGAGAAGATCGGCAGTTTCTGCCCGCGGACGAGGGTGTTTAGCCCATCAATGGTCGAGACACCTGTTTGGATGAACTCAGACGGATAGTCGCGTGCCGCCGGGTTCATCGGCAGGCCGTTAATGTCCATGTATTTCTCAGGTAAGATCGCCGGGCCGCCGTCGATGGGCTGACCCATGCCGTCGAACACGCGCCCGAGAATATCTTCCGATACGCCGAGCTCTTGACTGCGGCCTAAAAAGCGGATCTTGCTCTCGGCGATGTTAATCCCGGCGGCGGGCTCGAAGAGCTGCACGACCGCACGTGTGCCGTCTACTTCAAGCACTTTACAGTTGCGCACCTTGCCGTCCGGCAGGAGCACTTCGCCCAGTTCGTCATAGCTGACGCCCTCGACGTTCTCTACCACCAAAAGCGGCCCCGCGCTCTCATGGATTGTTCTATACTCTCGAATCATCGGCTAGTCCTCCACACTCTCACGTATGATCTCATCGATCTGCGCGCGCATGATCGCCTCAATTTCCTCATACGCGACCACATACTCTTCCGTCGGCACAGATTTTGCGCGCCCGATCAAGTCCTTGGCCTCGATGTAGAGGAGCCGTTCCATCACTGCCCCTTGGTGCAGAGCCGCGCGGCAGAGCGTGTCGTAGAGGAGAATGAGACCCAAGATCCGCGCCTGCTTGTCGTAAGACGAGTAGTTATCAATCTCCATGAAGGCGTTTTGTTGCAAAAAGTCCTCGCGGATCATCTTGGCGGTTTCCAGCGTCAGGCGGTCTTCCGGCGAGAGGCTGTCGATGCCGACCAGACGCACGATCTCTTGCAGGTTCGCTTCTTCTTGGAGTGCGGTCATGGCCTTCGCGCGGTTTTGTAAAAAGCTTTTGCCGAGATGCTCATTATACCAACCGGCGAGATTTTCGGTGTAGAGCGAGTAACTGTTGAGCCAGTTGATCGCCGGGAAGTGGCGTGCATAGGCGAGACTCGCGTCGAGACCCCAGAACACCTTCACAATCCGCATGGTCGCCTGGCTGACGGGCTCAGAGATATCACCGCCCGGCGGCGAGACTGCCCCGATGGCTGTGAGACTGCCTTTGCGCTTATCTGAGCCGAGACACCCGACCACGCCGGCGCGCTCGTAAAACTGCGCGAGACGCGAGCCGAGGTAGGCGGGATAGCCTTCCTCGCCGGGCATTTCTTCCAGGCGTCCGCTCATCTCTCTGAGGGCTTCCGCCCAGCGGGAGGTGGAGTCGGCGATGACGGCGACGTCATAACCCATGTCACGGAAATATTCAGCAATTGTGATCCCGGTGTAGATCGACGCCTCACGTGCCGCAACGGGCATGTCGGAGGTGTTCGCGATGAGCACGGTGCGCTTCATGAGCGGCTCGCCCGTCACGGGGTCAACGAGCTCGGGGAACTCCATGAGCACGTCTGTCATCTCGTTGCCGCGCTCCCCGCAGCCGATGTAGACAACGACATCTACGTCCGACCATTTCGCGAGCGCGTGCTGTACGACTGTTTTCCCGCTGCCGAAGGGACCCGGCACAGCGGCTGTGCCGCCTTTCGCGAGGGGGAACATGGTATCGATGACCCGCTGGCCTGTTTGCACGGGAGCCTCAGGTACATATTTACTCGCGACAGGCCGCCCGATACGGACAGGCCATTTCTGCATCATCGTGAGTTTGTGCTCTATGCCGTGTTTATCTTTGACGATCACGACGGTCTCTTCCACGGTGCGTTCGCCGCTGTGGACTTCAGATACAGTCCCCGCGATGCCGGGCGGCACCATGATCTTGTGTAAGATCGCGCTGGTCTCCTGTACAGTGCCGATCACGTCACCCTCGGACACTTTTGCGCCGACTGTGACGAGGGGCGTAAAGCCCCAGCGTTTTGTACGGTTTAAAGCCGGGACATCCACACCGCGCGCAATGGTATCGCCTGTGAGTGCGCGTACTTCTTCTAAAGGACGCTGGATGCCGTCGTAGATATTCTCCAAGAGACCCGGGCCGAGCTCGACCGCGAGGGGCGCGCCGGTGCTCACCACCGCAGCCCCGGCGCCGAGGCCGCCGGTCTCTTCGTAGACCTGAATTGAGGCTGTGCCGTCGGTCATGGTCAGAATCTCGCCGATGAGCCGCTGCTCACCCACTCTGACCACGTCTGCCATATTCGCGTCTGCCAGCCCTTCGGCGACAACCAGCGGGCCGGAAACTTTTACAATCTTACCACTCATCTACTTACCTCCTGCGGTGCGCCTTGTTCTGCGCACCCTCAGATTATTCGGCTAAAATATCAATTCCTACAGCCCGCTCGACAGCTTGCCGGAGGGCGTTTAGTCCGAGCCCCTGGCTCTCGCCTTTACCCGGGATGATGATCACTGCGGGGGCCGCGCTGTCTTTGTAGCGGTCGATCTCCTGTTCTAAGGCCGCGACATAGGCCTCGGTCACGTAAATGATGGCATACTGCTCACTGCGTGCCAGACGCTTAAAGCTTTCTAATGCCTGCGCGTCATTTTCTACCGGGTGGACAGCAAGCCCGACTGCCGCGAAGCCCATCACGCTCTGGCGTTCGCCGAGCACGGCGATCTTGTTTGGGTGCACCATATTAGCCACGCAACCTTTCTCGGATCTGTTCCGGTGTGAGCCCCGCACTGCGGCTAGCCATCACAATCCGCACAGACATGGCCTCTGCCTCTAAGCTGGACAAATACGCCAGCACAGGTGCGATTCCAAAGGCCTTGTAACTGCCCATACCCACATAGCGTAAGAGGGCATTATCGACCTCGCGCTCGAAGGCTGTCAGGTCTCCGCCTGTCATAGCGGCAGGGGCTAGGCGGGCGGCCTTTTCAAGTGCCGTGCCGACATATAAGCTCTGCAAACCGGAACCCGCGACCACCCGCGCGGGTGAAATGTTGCCGCCGGGGATGAGCGCGTCAATCAGTGCTTCGGGTGTCATGCCCATCCGCACGGCGCGCACGGCTGTGCGGAGATTGATCCCGTCAATGGATAGACGGATATAGCCGCCGAAATACGCATCTTCCATCGCCTTTGCGAGGTCGAGATATTCCTGATACATGGCACGGTCGAGCAGAATATCCGCCGCTTGGGCGTCTCCGCTTTGCGCCACGAGCGTCCGGGCGGCTAAGGTGGCGTTGCCGAGAGCGAGAGGCACACCTGCCGGTAGGCCGTCGTAATAGCGGTCTTCAAATATGGCACGCGAAACACGACCGCCGTCGGACATGAGCCGGTCGCCGTCGACATCGGCAAACTCCGCTTTGATGAGCACTTTGGCGTTATGGTAGTCGTATTTCACGCGGAACACGTCTACAATCGCCGGGTCCGGGCCGCGCGCGGCGAGCTCTTTTAAAATCGCCGTCGCCTTTTGGGACAGGGCGCGATCTAACATGATCGGATTGTCGGCCTCTACCAAGCCATAGCCGCACTCTTCGAGGACTTTGAGCGCGTCTGCGTCGGTCTCGGCGCGGATCATGCGGTCTAGTTGATCTGTGGAGATGAGATGGTTCTCCAGCTCCCGCACCATGGCGGAGAGATAGAGAAAGTCTGTATCTTGAAACTTCGGCACGGGATCACCTGCCTTTTATTTAATCGAATAAAATCTCAGAAACAGGGGCTAGGAGGTCGGCCTTTTGCACTTCCACCATCGCCTCGAAGCTGCAGTTAATGTCGATCAGGCCATCTGTGACAATTACGCCGCCCGACATCTCGCGGGTTTCTTCGCTCAGGGTGAGCGCGGCTTCTTTTCCGTCCGCCGCCAGAAGCGCATTCGCACGCGCGACGACCTGTTTGCCGCAACGCGCGTGATCTTTGGGTGAGAAGAGGAGCGCTTCGCGACCGGTCTTTGCCGCACGCACGGCGAGGGTTGCCAGCAGGTCGATGTACTCTGCTTCCGGCAGGTCTAAAAATCGACCGACTGCGAGCGCGAAGGTCTCATCTACCAATGTTTGCTTTGTAGCCAGCACATGTTTTTTCGCCTCTAAAGCAGCCATGCTGCCCATGCGTTCGGCGACTTGGTCGGCGGCGGTGCGTCCGGCGGTGACCAGTTTCCAGTACTGCTCCTGCGCCTCTTTCTCATACTTCGCCGCGATCTCCCGGCGTTCGGCCTCGGCCTTGTCGCGGATCGCCTGCACGTCGCGCTCAGTGTCAGCTAAGATGCGCCGGGTAATGTTGTCAATCCCACTCATAGTCAGCACCCGTCCTTAGACCGGAATGCTGATGATGGTCAGGAAGGACGCGAGCAGGCACAAGATGGAGAAGAACTCGATCAGGATACAAAGGATCATACCCTTAGACCAGTCCTGATCCTGTCGCGCGAGTACGCCAACGGCCCCCGCGGCTACACGACCTTGCGCAATTGCGGCTAAAGATCCGCCGGTCATCATGGGTACACAGGCGGCGAAGAACATGAGACCTTGTATGAGCGTGAGCTGTGCGACTTCTCCGGTGAACAGGCCAATTTGCGCCATAACCATAAACCAGGTAACAAGGCCGTAAAGCCCGTTTGTGCCGGGGATAACGGTTAAGATCATGGCTTTCGAGAACTTCGACGGGTCTTCTGCGAGCAGGCCGGCGGACGCCTCACCGGCTATACCACTACCTTTTGCGGCGCCGAAACAGGCGAGGCCCACAGCGAGGGTCGCGCCCAAAATTGCAAGTCCTGTGCCTAGAAGCGATAATAAATCTGCCATGTACATACTAAATCCCCCTACTTATTCTGTAATATCGTAATATTTCGTGCTGAAAGCCAGCGGCTTAAAGGGCCGCCCGCCCTCTTTATAAAACTGACCAAAGAACTCTAAATATTGTAGACGAATCGCATGGACATAAGTACCGATGATGTTAATACCCATATTAAAGCCGTGGCCGATCAAAAAGATCACGACAAAGCCGATGAAACCGATGATGCCGCCGCCGAGCAAGGAGCCAAGGATATTAAAGACGCTCGCGATGACGCTGGTTGCTAAGAACAGAGCCATCAGACGGAGATAGCTGAGGATATCTGAGAGATAGTTTGTGATTCGATACAGCGAACCGACACCACCGAAGAGTTTTCCGAATACGCTCTTGTTGCGGCGACCCGCAGCGAGTACCACGCTGACTGCGCCGATGATTGCGAGCCAAGCCCCATGACCGAGTGCAAGCATGGCAATGCCGCCGAACAATACCCACCAAGTGACGACATCACATAGTGCATCTAGCGGGCGACCGTCTCGGAAGCAGATGTAGATTTTGACACACATACCGACAAGAATCTGAATCGCGCCTAAAATCATGGCGCCCACCATAAGTAAGAGGGGATCTGACATGGGGTCAATCAATGCCCACATATCAACGCGCTGGGATAGGAAGGTCTCAGAGAAGACAGGGATCACATCTCCAAAGAAACCGCCGAAGATGGCACCGAAAATCGCGGTGGTGATACTGACTTGGAAGAGTAGATTCGCCGCATTTTTCATCCCACGGCTTAAACGTTTCCGGCGCAAAAACAGAGATATGAATAAGAGTATGAGGCCATAACCGAGATCGGCGTACATCAGACCAAAGAAGATCGCAAAAAATGGCATGATCAGCCCGTTCGGGTCAATGCCGTCATAGGCCGGCAGGCCGTACATCTCCGTGACCATATTGAGCGGTTCGGTGATCTTGTTGCCTTTGAGTTTCACGGGCACTTGGTTAAACTCCGCCGGGGTCGGGTCTGATTGCTCCCAGGTGCAGCCGAACGCGTCTAACACGGCGGCGAGTTCTGGTTCCTGCGGGGCGGAGAACCAACCCTCAAGCGCGAAGGTAGAGGCGGTGTCTTGGAGTTTCTCCTTGGCTTCTTCCAAGGTCACTTCCTGCGCTAGGCGATCCGCGCAAAGTTTGAGTTCTGCCCGTCTGTAGGAGAGAATTTTGATCTCTTCTTTGATCTCCGCAAGCTCCGCTGTCGCCTCTTGCTGTTCGCGTGTGAGCGCGGAGATACTGGCAGGAGCTGTGTCCGTCTGGTCAAAACTGACCGCCTGGAAGCTCACCTGCCGGAGAATATTCATCACATTGGACTGCACTGAGCGGTGGCAGACCACCATGAGGCAGTGCCCCGTGCGGCTCTCCCCGACCTTGTATAAGGCCGATTCGGGAGTAGCTTGCGCCAGCATGGTCTCAACTTGGTCGAGTTCTGTGAGCGGCGGCACGGTGCCGAAGATAATCGCCATATGCTCTGTACCCTGTGTGTCAAGTGGGATGTCCAACGCTTTCCAGGGGTCAAGCAATGCTTGATCGGCCTCGACATGACCGATGATGGTGTGGAGCCGCCCGATCCGCTCCTCTTTGGTGATCAGGTCATCCGCCAGTGCCATGGCTGGTGCGATCACCTCGTCCCCAAATAGCACCTCGCGGCTGACCAAATCTTTTTCCGCGAAGAGGCCGCCCTTTTCCGGGGCGTACTTTTTGAGCACAGCGAGTGCCTGACTTAAGCGTGCAGACCGCTCCCGCTGTTCATGTAATTGGGTCTCCAGTCGGATCATGCCCGGCTCTGTCGGCGGCAGGGTTGTGAGTTCGACACAGCCGAGCGCCATGAGCCGTCTAAGTAATGCGTCGCGATCCGCTTGCATACCGACTAAGCGGAGACGCTTCATCTTTACAATCGCCATTACGCGCTCACGATCCTTTCTGCAATGAGTCGTGCGGCTTTGTGCATCGTGCTCTCAGCCCTTGCCCGCATGGCGGCTTTTTTGTTCTCAGTGTTGGAGGCGAGATCCGCGGCACTACGGGCGGCGGTCTCTTCGGCCTCTTTCATCATGTCCGCACATTCGGCTTCAGCCCGTGCGACTGCTTCCGCCACACGGCTCTCGCCGGTGCGGGTCGCTTCCTCCACCGCCTGTTTGGCTAGGAGCGTGGCCTCGCTCTTCATCGCGCGGGCGGTCTCCTCGGCCTCGAGGGCGGTCTTGATCGCTTCTTGAAACATCCACAGATCCTCACTTTACATCAAAGTTTCTCTGCTGGTTCGATTTTTCACCTCTTGTATCATACTATAAAAGTCCATAATAAGGCAAGAACTATTTTGTCAAAAAAAGCACAAGCGAGCCAAAGCGGGCGCGCTTGTGCTTTTTTGGCGGTGGTTTTTACAGTGTGCAGATATCCACGAGCTCGGTATTATCTTGCGTGTAGTAGCTCATGAGGCAACCCGCTAATGCCTGTGCGGTATCAAGTGAGGTCAGGCAGGGGATGCGCAAAATGGACGCGCGGCGGCGGATTTTTACACTATCCCGCCGCGGGTCGCGGCCTTTTGCCGAAGTGGAGACGATGTAGCCGATCTCCCCGCTCTCGAGCAGTGTGACAATGTTGTGCTCCGCGTCCTCGTGGATTTTATTCACGACTGTCGCTTTCAGGCCGGACTTCGCCAAGGTCTCCACCGTGCCCGCAGTCCCGTAGAGCGGCAGACCGATCGCGTGGAACTTCCGGGCGATCGCGCCGATCTCGGCCTTGTCGCTGTCACGTACGCTGATGAACACGCCGCCTGTGCGGTCGAGCTTATAACCCGCGGCGATAATGCCTTTGAAGAGGGCTTCCTCCTCGGCGCGCCCAAGCCCCAGCACCTCGCCGGTGGACTTCATCTCCGGGCCGAGTTGGGTGTCGACGTCTACAAGTTTCTCAAAGGAGAACACCGGCACTTTCACAGCCACATAGGGCGCGACCGGGTAGAGACCCGTACCGAAACCGAGGTCCGTGAGACGCTCGCCCAAACTCACCCGCGTCGCGAGTTCGCACATGGGCACGCCCGTGATCTTGCTCAGATAGGGTACCGTGCGGGAAGCACGGGGGTTTACCTCGATCACATAGACTTCTTTGTCGAGGATGATGTACTGGATATTCACCATGCCGATTGCCCCGAGGCCTTTGCAGATCCGGCGGGTGATGTCCAGCACTTTTTCCGTGAGCGCCTCATCCAGGCTCTTCGCGGGGTAGAGGGCGATGCTGTCACCCGAGTGAATCCCCGTGCGCTCGATGTGCTCCATGATCCCGGGGATCAGAATCTCCTCCCCGTCGCAGATGGCGTCTACCTCGATCTCAATCCCGGAGAGGTACTTGTCGATCAGTACGGTGTTTTCTTCATTATTCTCCAAGATGATCGCCATGTACTCCTGAATGTCCGCGTCTGAGAAGGCGATGATCATATTCTGCCCGCCGAGCACGTAGGAGGGGCGCATGAGCACGGGATAGCCGACCTTCTGCGCGGCCTCTAAGGCCTCGTCCGTGGTCTTCACAGTAAAGCCGCGCGGACGGGCGATGCCGAGCTGTTCTAAGAGGGCGTCGAACCGCTCGCGGTCTTCCGCCATGTCGATACAGTCCGCACTCGCGCCGATGATCCGCACACCGTTTTGCTGGAGGTGCTTTGTGAGGCGAATCGCGGTCTGCCCGCCGAAAGCGACCACTACGCCGATGGGCTGTTCGAGGTCAATGATCCGCTGCACGTCCTCCGGGGTGAGAGATTCAAAATAAAGCCGGTTGGCGGTGTCGAAGTCTGTGGACACCGTTTCGGGGTTGTTGTTGATGAGCACGACTTCATAACCGAGGTCTTTGAGACTATTGACGCAGTGCACGCTGGCGTAGTCGAACTCTATGCCCTGCCCAATGCGAATCGGCCCCGAGCCGAGCACGATGACCGTACCCTTTTCCGATTTGCCCACAAAGGGCGCGGCCTCATTCTCACCGCCCGCTTCCGGGTCGTTGAAGGTGGCGTAGAAGTAAGGCGTGGCGGCGGCAAACTCCGCCGCGCAAGTGTCTACCATCTTATACATCGCCTCCACCTTACAGGGGAGCTGTTGCCCGGAGAGCTTGCGGATGACCTTATCCGTATAGCCGAGCTTCTTGCCGCGGCGGTAGGTCTCCTCGTCGAGTTTCCCTTCAGCGAGGAGTGCTTCGTATTGTACCAAGCCCAGCAGCTTATGGAGGAAAAAGCGGTCGATTTTGGTGATCTCATACACCTCGTCAACTGTGATCCCGCGGCAGAGGGCTTCATACACCACAAAAATCCGCTCGTCCGTGGTCTGGTGTAGCCGCGCGTGAATCTCCTCCGTGGGCAGGTGTTTGAGCTTCGGCATGTTGAGCGTGTCCAGCCCGATCTCCGCACCGCGCACAGCCTTGAGCAATGCCATCTCGAAGCTGTCGGCGAGGGTCATCACCTCGCCCGTGGCTTTCATCTGTGTGCCGAGGTCGCGCTTGGCGTAGACGAACTTGTCAAAAGGCCACTTGGGGAACTTCAGCGCGACATAGTCGAGTGTCGGCTCGAACGCGCAAACTGTTTTGCCCGTGACGGTGTTGGGGATTTCATCGAGTGTATAGCCGATGGCGATCTTCGTCGCGATCTTCGCGATTGGGAAGCCTGTCGCTTTAGACGCGAGTGCCGAGGAGCGCGACACGCGGGGGTTGACTTCGATAATGGCGTATTCAAAGCTCGTCGGGTGTAATGCCATCTGCACGTTACAGCCGCCCTCCACGCCGAGTGCCTGGACGATATCGAGTGCCGCCGTGCGCATCATGTTGAGTTCGCGGCTCGCGAGGGTCACAGCCGGGGCGACTACGATGCTGTCCCCCGTGTGTACACCGACGGGATCGACATTTTCCATGCTACAGACGATGAGCGCGTTACCCGCGGAATCGCGCAGCACCTCGAACTCAATCTCCTTCCAGCCGGAGATACAGCGTTCGATGAGCACCTGGGTGATGGGGGAGAGGAGCAGGCCGTTTGCCGCGAGGTCGCGGAGTTCTGCTTCCGTGTCCACGATCCCGCCGCCCGCGCCGCCCATGGTGAAGGCCGGACGCACGACGACCGGGTAGCCGATTTTTTCAGCGAAGGCCAGAGCCTCTTCCACGGTGGTCACGGTCTTCGACTCAATACAGGGCTGACCGATGGATTCCATCGTGTCCTTGAAAATCTGCCGATCTTCGGCCTTGTCTATCGTCTCCGGGAAAGAGCCGAGGAGGCGTACATTGTGCTCTGCCAAAAAGCCGGACTTCGCGAGCTGCATGGAGAGCGTGAGCCCCGTCTGTCCGCCGAGGCCGGATAAGATCCCGTCCGGTCGCTCCATGAGGATAATCCGCTTGACTGTCTCCAGCGTCAGCGGCTCGATGTAGATTTTGTCCGCCATGACCTTGTCCGTCATGATGGTCGCGGGGTTGGAGTTCACGAGCACGATCTCGATCCCGTCCTCGCGCAGGGCGCGGCAGGCCTGTGTCCCGGCGTAGTCGAACTCGGCGGCCTGTCCGATCACGATCGGGCCCGAGCCGATGACGAGCACTTTTTTGATGTCTTTGTTCAGTGGCATGTTACCGGCCCTCCATCATCGTAATGAAATCATCATACACAAAGAGCGTATCGAGCGGCCCGCCGTTAAACTGCACGGAGAAGGCCGGAATGTCTAAGTAGCGAAGCCCCTGACAACTGCCGTCATTCACATGCTCGAAGAGCACTTCGGCCTTTGTGTCCAGGCTCGCGGTCTCGACCACGTAACGGTGGTTCTGCCCCGTGATATACACACGCCCGGTCTCCATATGCCGCACCGGCTGGTTCGCGCCGCGATGACCATAGGGGAGCGCGCCGATCTTGTAGCCCCGCGCCAGCGCGAGTAGTTGATGTCCAAGCGCGATGCCGAACAGCGGGACGCCAGATTCAGAGAGCGTCTTGACGGTCGCGATCAGCTCCGCATTCTCCGCCGGGTCTCCGGGGCCGCCGGAGAGCACGATCCCGTCCGGCTGGGCGGCTAGAATCTCCGCCGCCGCTGTGTCGTGCGGGTAGACGGTCACGCTACAGCCGCGCGTCGTCAGTTCCTGTATGATACTCCGCTTTGTGCCGCAGTCTAAGAGCGCGACCTTGAACCGCTCCTTGTCCGCCGGAACGGTATAAGACTCCTTCGTGCTCACCTGCGCGACCTCGCCAGACATGCGGTAGGCCTTGAGCGCCTCAAAGTCCACATTGGCGGGATCGTCCGTAATACAGCCCCGGATCACGCCCGTGTCGCGGATGATCTTTGTGAGCGCACGGGTGTCGATCCCAGCCAGAGCAACCAGGCCACAAGACGCAAAAAAAGTGTCGAGATTTCCTTCACTACGAAAATTAGAAGGAATCTGACACCACTCACGAACAATATACCCAGCCGGCCCAATTGTATCACTTTCAAAATCCGGTGGAATCACACCATAATTACCGATCAATGGAAATGTTTGGACAACAATTTGTCCGCGAAAGCTCATATCTGTTAAGGTTTCTAAATAACCCGTCATCCCTGTGGTAAACACGACCTCCGCGGTCACGTCCCCACCGGCACCGAATCGCTCGCCTTTGAAAACTTTGCCGTTTTCCAGCACCAAATAGCCCTGCACGATTGCCAACTCCCCTCAGCTTATTATTTCAAAATAGTATAGCAAAGAGGGACACGCTTGACAAGCCCTTTTTGAATGTGCAGGGCTCATTTTAACCATTTGTTTGCCTCTACAGTATAAAAGCAAATATAAGTCCGGATAAAAACACAGTGATACCGGTCATTGCAAAGACAAAAAATAAAATAGCTAGTACGTTTTCTTGCGTTTTTGATGATATCTTATCTGGATTTGAAGGGTCATAGTGTATTTCAACAGTTTGCCCTACTTGATATTTCGGCTTGCTATGTCCGACCTTACTTGTATGCTCATATCTAGTACCATCTACTGTATATTCATAAACTGCATAGTACAAACGCGCACGCCCTCCGCTGCCCGGAGAAGAAACAGCAAATGGATCTCCTGGGTTTACAACATTTTTTATAACGGTTGCCATTGTTGCGTTCCCTTGTTCGAGTAATCTTCTGGCCTTCAGCAAGAAGTTCAATAGAATCAGCGCTACTACCAAAAAGATGGCTCCCACGGCACCAAAAAAAATCATGTTATCCTCCTCATAACAACTGTTTACATGTCTAGCCCCCGGCTTTCACCGAGGGCTAGACATCGTAGCGTTATTTACTAGTCGTGAGTTCACGCAGGGGCGTCGCGTTGTCAAACGCGGCCTGCACCTCTGTCATCTCGTGTTTGTCTGTTTTCGTAATCATCCGCCAAGCGCAGAAGATGCCGATGCCGCTAAAGACCAACGCGGTACCTAAGGGTATCAACAGATGTTCCGAGAAGAAATCGGGATCGAGGTACAAGTCCATTACTTCAAGGAGCATAAAGTCGGGAATCATTGACCGCGCGATCAGCCAGGTGTCGAAAAACTCAACCGCAAAAGCCACGACGAGCGTGTAGAGAATGGTAAACACGGTCGTAACTTTGCTCAACTTGCCGCCCAAAATCTTCCAACCGAAATAGATCCCCAATGGAATCAATGCAAACAAGATACTGACATAAAAGTTAAAGAAATTCAGCGCGATCAAGGCCGGAACTGCACCGACGATACCGCCGACCAACCCGCCGAGCACCCCGCGGAGATGCCCGCTGTTTTGCTCTTTGAGCTCCAGCCGCTGCTGCTCGGACTCTTTCCACGTCTGCAGGCAGCTCATATGTACAAAGGTCAAGCGGTCATCGCAATGCGCCAGCATATCACTGCCGCCTTGCCCACAGAGCGCACAGCCTGTCGGCGGGGTCACGCCTTCTTCTTGCAGAGCCGCCTCTAAGACGCCCATCGCCTGCGTATACCAAGAACCGATGTCGTCTTGGGCAAA
>Ga0131853_10018402_pt1 | contig 12706 bp, 9 predicted proteins | sample TergutLab28metaG_FD_92764 | JGI IMG/M metagenome (GOLD analysis project Ga0131853, IMG submission 92764) | Labiotermes labralis P1 segment gut microbial communities from Petit-Saut dam, French Guiana - Lab288 P1 (version 2) (version 2) | ecosystem: Host-associated > Arthropoda: Insects >...
ACGGTGCGGATGGTGCCGTCACGGCACCATCCGCACCGTAAACACGACCTACGCAGCGGCTCTCAAGACCACCACCCATCCAAAAACTCGGTGCAGAAAACCATATGCTGCAACTCAACATCTCATGCTCCTGATGATGGGCGTATGTAACCGAAACATGTCGCGTTAAGAATACATCAGTAAAATTAACTTAGTTGCATTAAGTTGGCAGTTCACTTTATTTCATCAAATTAACGCTTCTAGGCGCTTTCTATGCACATTATTACAGTATTTGACTGATTTTTTAACACTGAAGTAGCTGAATGGGTAATCGTTACGAATCCGTTGTTGTTGAGGTTTCCCCGCTGGAAATAAACGCTTCCGCCAGGGGTTATCAGCAGGTGTTTCACGGCGCTTTGGATTCCGTCCGCAAATATTAAATCTGTTACGTGTATGATGAATATATCCGCAAACTGTATACGAAGTATTGTTTTAAGCCGGCATTTTCAAAGTATTTGGACGGTGTGAAGATGTGAAGTTGGTTACGGCCGATAGATACAACTAAATCAATCTACACTTTAATTTATGCAAATAAATGCCATAAAACTGTGTGATAGTAATGTTTTGCAGAGAGTTCAGATTAAAACTGAACCCGGACGCAAGGCAAGGTTAATGACATTACTTTCCCTCGTACAATACATGTAGGGGTGTGTGTGTATATATATATATATATATAGAACTTGGAGCGTGTTAAGATTAGTGGTTGGAAATGTTCTCTGTCGGCTGCAGACATGCGCGACACCTTTTGAGGAACAGAGTTTACATATGAAAGCCTGACGGTTTCTGTACGAACTATCAGGTTTAGCAATCATCAGCTCACCTTCTGTACGCAGAGTATGTATGTTTTCCGTGTCTCAGAACAGTGACCTTTGCCCCATACAACACGTGATTGGTTGTCAGTGCGTGTTTTCAGAATTGCGAAAAGTAACTACTAGCTTCATTTCCGTCTTTCCTTCCGAATGGAACAACTCGGCTCCGAAAGGACGGATTTTTCATGAAATTTGATATTTGAGTATTTTTCGACAATCTATCGAGAAAATTCAAGTTTCGTTAAAATCTGACAAGAATAACGGGTACTTTATATGAAGATCTGTGTGCATTTTATGACAATATCGCAGTTCTTCTTAGAATGATACACGTAAATGTTTGAGACAGAAGTAGTGGAAACCAAAACACACATTTTATGTTCAAGAACCCATTTTCCGAAAATCGTGCCGTTTATGAGATGACGTGGAAAAAATATTGTAGAGCGGGGCATGTCACAGATGACAGTACGGCGCATGCGCATTGCATGCTGGATACCTATAGTTACAGTATGTCATACTTATTGCCTCCACTGCAACAATGGATGCACGAACACTCCCACTCTTACTTTATACGTGTTTGTGGGTATTGTTATAACCGAGATGGAAAGTTTACTGCGTGGTACGACCTGGGCCTTCAAATAAAACAGGTTGTGTTTCGCCCTTAAAGGGTTAAATACTGTTCGAAGAAATTCCTTACTACGTTTTACATACTAAATCTTCCTTATTCCGGTTTACACAATGAAAATCGTGTATTTTAACTGTACGGCATATTCACGAACGAAAGAAACTTGTTACACTGTGTTTCATACGTGTGTTACCGACAGACTGAGCTGTGTGATTAGACTGTCGGATGACGCATTGCACCGTACACGCGGCGATAGACCAGGCGGCATGAGTCATGCAACGGTCGTTAAACTTTGTCTGTGTGATGTTTTCGGTTGGCCAATCTGTACCATTCGTGCCAGTTGTGACGAGTAACGAAAAGCGTTACCTCGGTGGTTTAAAATGGTATAATCGTATGTGCAGGATACAGGATGCGGAGATCCAAACGCGCCTCATTATTACGCATTAGGTACATTTCCTGTCTTGCTAGGTTCTGCGGAGAATTTTTTTATGGCCGGACGGAGCTCTAGAGAGCAGACGGCGGTGTCTCTCGCTGTGCAGCATCGATGTCGTCCGCTCTACGGCGAGCAGTCGGATCATTAAAAAATGCCCTTTTCAACGAGTAATACGTTGGCCGTTGTACTCTTAGGACCTTTGGATTATAAACACTTCCCAGCCATGAATGTATTCTATTCTTCTGTTGTATCTTAATGTCTTAATTGAGGTGTTACTACGAGGTGTGTGGGCTCTTGTTACCCCATCCCCTGATACCTCATTACAATCAGGGGGTGTGCAGGGCAGGGCTACACACACAGTAACTACCGTGTTATATTCAGTCTGAGATGAGAATGGATAGGGAATCATGAGAACTATAATTTTCTCCATGTAACTCGGGTCTTGATCCAGACCCTTGTCACGTCCATACAACTCAATGTAAATTACACTGAAGGTGGAGCTGAGTTTAACACTAAGGGTGGACCACGCCTGCTTATATTTGTGCGAGCAGACAGACATACGAATTTATTTGTCAGTTCTCGAAATTTACCCTTCTAAATTCCACGCAATAAGGGGGGGGGAGGGCAAATTCCAGTTTGTTTTTAGCTCAATAGGTGGAGATTGGTAATAATGGTAACGTTCCTGCCACGTTTCCCCGCTGGGGAAGGAGCGCTAGGTTGTGTAGGAGGATTGGAACGCCACACACTGCGCGTATTTGGAAGTAGAGCACTAAAAACACCTAACGGAAAACGAATTTGCGACCTCTAGTAATCGTCACTTTTAGGAGTGGCGTCATGCCGTATAGCCCACCTCGATGAGACCGGCCTTGATTGTAATATATATATATATATATATATAACATTCCCCGTCCGTTTTCACTATGCTGTATCAGCAACTAGCCCGCTTATACCGGTCTGCCCTATATCGGAGTTTTGGTTATATCATTTCTCCGACATTCCCCGATAGTCAAGGTTTCCTCCGCTCTACCATTTCTGGCACAATAATGTACAGTTCACAACGGTTAACGTTTGTTGGAACGATTTAAAATTCCGTTCGCGTGTGGGTGGCCCACTCTTCTTTGAGGAGAGAAGAATGGAAATGTACTGTGGTATAATTTGATACCCGGAAACGCCAAAGAGACCGAGTAGCCCCCCCCCCCCGTTGCAATCAAATGCCTACCCAGAAGGTCAGTAGTGCGTGTGTGTTCTGATTATTACGAGCTGGTGTAGTTATGTTTCGTCCCCCTAATCGCTGCGCAGGGATATCGAAAATCAGTTGTTTAACTGCTGTTGCTGCAGTGTCTGTCAGTCTGTCCGGATAAAAGGAAGGCAGCGAACATGAAACCAAGATCGGTGCTTGTGCAGTAGGTAGTTACGTACGGTAACCCAAGTAGCAAAGTGACTGTAGTCTTTGGGTTAGTTACTCATTACCGTGACCCATAAGATTATGGTGAGAAATTTGTCTTCTGTGGGAGGACCTTTAAACGCGACTATCGAGCTTTACGAAGCAAACTGTTCTTAAATTAATTCAAATTTGAACTAAAATGAATGTGTACTTTGTACTCTTAGATGTGCTGAACGCATTCGTTTATGTTAATATGCAATAAATTTGGAATCAAACGTAATTTTAAGTGTATTGCTTGCAGTAGTAATTCAAACGTAACTAGGCTATAAAGGACTTCGGTTATTACCGATATCTGGAGGACAAATTTGAAGATCCTTCACAGCCGAGCTGGACCCTATCTTCGAAGCATTCAGGAAATGGAAGTTCTGTAGCAAGGGGTTGTTGTATTGAGACCGAAACGGGCCACAAGTCCACCAAGTCTTTGAAAGCGTGATGATGATGGTAGTGGTGGTGGTGGCGGCGGCGGCGGCGGCGGTGGTGGTGGTGGTGGTGGTGGTGGCGGCTGTGATGGCGGAGGCGGCGGCGGTGGTGGTGGTGGTGACGGTGACGGCGGCGGCGGCGGCTGCGGCGGTGGCGATTTTGAGTCACTGATACATCAGACCCACTCCTTAGTTTATTTCCTTGTATTGTCTTCTGTCGAAGAGCTTAGGGTAATGAGTGTGATCTTAATGAGGAATGTGTCTGAAAGAACAACAAAACTGGCGCCGGCAGGTAATTTTACCCAAGTTCCAAATTGGACTGAAAAGTTACGAAAAAATATTAGGGTCTGACAGAGTTTGGTGATGCTACAGTTGGGTCAACACAGCTTGGAGATGGCAGTATACGTTCAAAAATATAATTCTAGCTGCTGTTTTGTATTAGTGGGAACTGTGGTCTCGTACAGCGCACTAAGAAGAGCAGCCTCAGAGGCGAGAAGCGAAAGAAACTACAAAATTCCGTAATGAGGAGCTTCGTATTGTGCACTGTTCGCCAGTTGTCCCTGTTTTATCCCATAAAGGAATATAGGAGGAGTAGAGGTATATCTCTACTCAATCTTGACCTCGACACGAGGTAGCGAGTGGTCAGCTTCACGCTTCGGCCACTGTATCCTTGGGATAGAACCCTGGTACCCATTGAATAAGAGCCTTGGTGGGCCGCAGAACTGGTCTGGGCGTTTTGGAGACGAAAAAATATCTTAACCTGCCGGTAATCGAACCCCGGATAGTCTAGTCTCTAGACTTGCTGTACCGACTACTCTATAGATGTCATTAGGGTGACAAAGGAAATACTATCCTGCTGACCTTGCTGTAACTTGGAGGAATAGGCTGTAAAGTTTGTCTCAGACTTCAGAAAAGTAGTGAGTGGGAGGTTATAGTCTGGATTCAACTGGCTCTGGACAGGGCCAGTGATAGGATGTTTCGAACACGTGTCAAGTTACAATGAAGGGCTGTGGATTTCTTGATAAGCGACCAGCAGCTTCTCCAAGAGTAGTCTACGTACGTCGTTTGTTTGTTACCAGATGTTGTACCAGCTGTTGTGTGAGGTGTGCGGAGCGGTACAGTGTGCTTGTTTATTGTGCAAACACATGTCGCAGTATTGGCACAGTTCGCGGTATTGTGTTGTGTTGTGTTCTGTTGTGTTCATATTTCGTCTTAAACCGAAATGCACAAATTGTGGACGTCACGGTTTGGAACTGGGGGAGTGTAAACTTTTGTTTAAGATAGTTGAAGAATAAAAGACCAACCTGAAGTCACTTGCTATTTTATTTCACTTCTTATGTGCTCAACATGTTTCGGACATTAATATATCCATCATCAGGAGCTCGCGACTATTCTGCTGAATTACCACATTGGTCGTATTGTTCTGTAAAGACGGAGTATTTAGCAGCTCCTGATGATGGATATATTAATGTCCGAAACATGTTGAGCACATAAGAAGTGAAATAAAATAGCAAGTGACTTCAGGTTGGTCTTTTATTATTCAACTATCACAATGATGCACGGCCCAGTAAACAAAGATTTTGTTCTAGAGTTCATCTACTCTTTATCTCAGATTATTTCTCACACTTCTTAGATTATTTCTCACACTTCTTAGCCTCTCGTTACTTGTCATGTTTGTAATGTGAAGTTTACTGCTGAGTGTTTCATTTTACTTTTTCGCTAACTGTATACCATAGAAGAGGAGAGGAGAGAAGAGAGAGAGAGAGAGAGAGAGAGCTGTGGCCCACCATGATAAGTGATTTCAGTGGCAGTTGATTCTACAGACAGCAGTAGGCGTTGTTCATTGGCACTGTACAACAGGGCATGGGACTCTATATCAGGCGATGGTATGTGACGTATGACAGTATTCAAAATTGAGAATGTACAGGGCTGGACAAATCGAACTTGCCTGGTTGTCCTTTACGAGTGAAAAATGAAGACCAGTGGAAGAGTTACAGATCCATCACTGTCATCCCCTTGCCAGCATTACGGGATTTTACATGCATTGAGGCTCCGAAAATAATACGCAATTCCTTAGGGCGGGTTACTAACCTGCTGCTAGGTAGTCTGGTGGTGGGGTTGCCACCTTTCAGCCTCTGGACAGGCGTGTGCTGCAGCATTTCTTCAGCGGATGATGGAACAGTTATACCGCTGTGACTCGGTCCACTAAATCCTCGTTAGTCATGGCAGGTTGCACCACGGGCAGGTGAGGGTGGGGTTTGGGTAGGAGAAGTTACTGATTGCACTTACTGCCCCTTGCAACCCGATTTTACTCAATGTCGTAAAAGTAAATTAGGGATTTGTGGTGGACAAAATGGTTAAGGAACACGTTTTCGACCAGGCCGTCGGGTTTCTCTAGTCAGGGTATTTCCATTAATACTCCGTAATATTCATGCACGTACCGCCGACGACATTTCTGCACACGCCTTTCGCTTCTCTCTTGGGCAGCGAATGGCGTTTCGTATGCATATTGTACGTATACAATCGGGAGACGGTGTTTGCGTGCGTGCGTGCGTGCGTGCGTTTGACAAAAAGTAGGCTGCCACGTGGAGCAACAGCGTGGACAGGCGCGGTTTGGCTGTTGAAGAAATGTCTTGAGAATACAATTGTAGCGCCACACTAGTGAAAGAAGTCGTACTTATTCCATCAGTTGTTGTGATAAGACATACTCTGACACGAATCGTCTGTATCCTACAGGAGGGAGTAACTTAGATAACCAACCGGTCAGCCTCCCCCTCCCCCTCCCCCTCAAACAATTTCTTCTGTCAGAAGGACAGTATCTAGACCACAAGACCCAAAACAGTTTTGGGTGAATATGTGATGCACGGGGCGTCTCGCGCGCTGTGGGTTCTACGAGGGGGGGGGGGGACTTGATCGTCGCCCCTGTCTGTGGGCACTGAGCAGGAATTAATGACAGCTTGTTCGTTTCTTTTCGTTCCGTGTTTGAACAGTTCAGTTTATCGACAGTTCACCGCTCGATTCGGTTAAGATAGACAAAAAAAACAGCAGAGCATGTGCTTTGCTAAACCACCGTGTTTAATTAATCTGTTTGAAGCTCAGGCAGTGATGAGGCTGTTAGTCGCTAATTTCAGTCCACAAGGTGAGTCCATGTTGGGTTTGTGTTTGAGACGGTGGCGTGGGGATGGTTTCTGGCTGAACACGCCAGTTTTTCCTTGCTAGTTGCCATCTACCAATGCTCCATACGTGTCTGTGTTCAGGGACTGCTGCAGTAGGCCCATTGGAGGCCACAGTACCAAAGAAATCCGGTTTCACAACATTCCTACAGCTACCAAGAAATTCTCCATAGTAGGCCTATATGTATAGCACGAAGCTTCGTTACTGTGTTAACACCAGCCTGCCACTTGTCCAAATTCTGCACCTAGTGGATGCACTGTACACCAACCATACTTTTTAGGATACATTTTAATATTATCCTCCATCTACACCTAGGCCATCCAAGCTGGCTTTTCCATTTATGCGCATTCATCGGACGAACCGAGCAGTGCTAGATGAAGGAAACGTTCACACAGTCCAACACGAGTTTATTTGATGGAAAAACAAAATATCATTCGTTTTCACGGTAAAACTGCATGTTTCGACCTCTAGGGGGGGGCCATCGTCAGGCTGTTCGCATAAAAATAGACGGGATTTTATGTGGGTACTGCAGTTTCCGTTCTGTTTTTCTGTTGTGAGATACCGTGCCTAACATTATTATTGTAATACAATATGTTAAAACTATTAAATTGTATATTACGTTATTGGGAAGAGCATTTTATTTACAAAAAAGCTGTGTAAAGAATAAGAAAACAATGTTTAATGAGAAGAATTTAAAAATATTTTTGTAAAATATTTTTAAAAAGTAATTTTTTGTCATGTTAAAACCGTATTCATCAACGAAAGTAATTAACCGGAATGCGTGAAAACGTGCCGAAGAACATAAGCACGGAATTTTGTACTCAGTAGTTAACTGTTCTTACCGAAGTTGGCATGTTTGTTCTCTTTCCTTCCAGACATCCCGGCAGAATCTTTATCTGCGCCATGCCTCTTTCTTCGTCGCCCTTTTACAGTTATTTACGAACTATTCACTGATTGAACGCAGTGTGAGCTGTGATCTTGAATGTGTCTTTGTACTACGAACCAAACAAGTGGCAACTGCACCCTTCTGTCATTAGAGTTTTTGTTTCCTCACTGAAGAATGAAAAACCAACTAGATGTCACTTATTATTTTATTGTACTTCTTATAGGTTCAACATGTTTCGAGCATTACTACGCCCATCACCACCAACATATAGCAAACCAAGAACGAACCGACCAATATGGTAATCAACATCATAGTCGCGAGCTCCTGATGATGGGCGTAGTAATGCTCGAAACATGTTGAACCTATAAGAAGTACAATAAAATAATAAGTGACATCTAGTTGGTTTTTTAATTCTTCAGTTATCACAATGATGCACGGTCCAATAAACATCAGATTTTTGTTTCATACTTTATTTACTGACGCGTGTTTGGCGTCACGGGATCAGATGGAACGACCGTCTTGGTTCATGTTATGGGAAAGTGAGTGGCATGGTCGCGTTTCAGGTTATTTCCAGTATTAAAATTGATGGCCGAGGTAGCAGACGAATAGTCGGCAATCGAAACCCCGGTCTCCGCGTATTAATACAACCAGGACCCGCGGTAAGTGCAGTAAAGTAATGCAAATTTGTGCTTGCGAATTCAGGTGCCTGCGATGTTCATGTGCCGTGTATGTTCTTTAGAACTTCCGATGTGCGATGCGCTGTTCGCTGTTGTCGTCTGTTTAAAAGTCAGAACTCTAGAACGTTTCTTTCATTTCATCATGTCTCTTTAAATTCCCAAGCCTCGAGGTTGGGCATAAATCAAGATAGTGTCTTTGTAAAGGTTCAAGGAGTTCAAGGTGACATAACGTATGAATTCATAGTTTCTTGTCCCATCGGCTTAACGAGGTGTAGCGTTGTAATGTTTTCAGCTTCTTTTAGCGTCTCGATACGCATTTCAGTTGCCATCTTCAGGTCGAATGAAGAGCATGATGCTGTGTGCGCCGAAACATGGAACGTTATCAACAACGGGCGACCCTTAAAACTCGAAAGACTTTGTATGCGCTAGAATAAAGTTTCAGATCTGATCCCGGAGACCACGTAACTGGCCTGTCTTACTTCGTGGTTTCTCGCAGTCGGGCCACGCAAATGCCGGGACAAGAACAGGTTATGTAGCTCCGTTCCGCGTCCGTTTAAATGCGCCATTTTCTGTCTGCCATCCGATGTGTGATAAAATGAGCGAGTCATTAAATTAACCAGTTAAAATTATGTGTAGATTGTCGGGATATTTTCGTTGTTCTGAAATACGGAAAGAAACTGCTCTATAAATAACGTTGTGGCAGTTTTAAGTGTTGGTTGATCTGTATGCAGCAGGCAGTCCGGGACAGCTGATGAGACGGTGGAGAAAAGTCGCCATGCTGTTAGAAAGAACGATAATATGGTCATAAAGCATTGCGACACGTAATAATGGTGACTGTGCCATGTTTCAACTGTAGGTAGGAGCTGCCAGTGGCGGTTCGTGTTGCTGTAATGACTGCTGTGTTGCGGTATAATAATTCTAGGAGCCAGGGTAGCGTAATCGTTACAGTGACTAGGCTGCGTAGTGGACGTCCGAGGAATCTTGGTTCGATTCCTATTAGGGGTAAGTGCTAAATTTCTTATAAATAGTCAAAAAAGTTTTTCTGAACCCACTTAGCTTCCAGTTGAGTGGGTACCGGGTTGTGTGTCACTCTGATGTAAAGTGGCCGGAGCCTGAAACTAACCCATCTCCATCCAGTACCAACGGCTGCCCCCCCCCCCCATACTCGGTGTATTTCCGTATATTCACCTCCAGTCCTGTAGTCATGCTGTTTACAGGACTGTGGTCCAGGTAACCACCCCGTAAGCATAGGTAGCGACAAGCGCTGTGGGCTGGTTGATGGAGGTCCTAATGGCGAACATGTGCAGAAGAGTGGCAAACACGTGGCACATCATCCACGGGACTTCTTTTGGTGTCATATTTATAACGCCACTAACTGCCAGGGGGCGTCGTCGACCTCTCGGCCAGCACTGGGCCAAGTGAAATGTAATTTTGCTAACTTGGCATAGTGACTGCACTACGGCGGTGAACGGTCCGGGGTATGAATCCCGGTATGGGTGAGTGATTTGTCTCTTTCCGAAAACGTCCAGACCGGCCCTGAGCTCACGTAGCCTCCAGTTCAGTGGGTACCGGGATTCTTTCATGGGAATGAAGTGGCCGGTGCGTGAAGTTGATCACTTACCTCCGTCAGATGCCGAGGTTAAGAACTAGTGGAGCTTTACCTCTGTGAGGACAGGTACAGCTTTACCTTAATCACGCTTAAGACCTTAACACACATCTGTTTTGTTGAACTGTATTGTTATACGTTTCACAAAAATTAAGAACTTTCACGTTGATTGAAGAGTTTCGAAATAAAATAACAAGTGTATTCACCAGATTGATTGTGTCGTCATCTGGGTTATGACGCTGCGTACCTTGTTGACGCATTAAACGAAATGCGACGTCACTGCATAGGACACCACAATTCAAATTTCCAGTCTCAAGTCATACAACAAACACACGTCTGCACTGTCACTGTCACTGGAAACCCACACACGGATGTTTGGGTGTCCTGAGTGATGTGTATTGTGATCGGTTATAAACATCCGACACGGGGATTTGAGCATGCTTTGATTTAAACACGGAACAATGTGTAGAAAATTGTGGTATAGTCTGGTACAGGTATGTGGATTGCAGTGACTTTTATACCTGGAATGCTGACATTTCATTCACATTTTATATAACAATTCAATTTCTAATTCACAGTCAAAGGCGAATATTTACATCTGTTCAGATGAATAATCGTTATTCATTTTCAGAGTTATGCGATACACATACATATACTTCTGTATTGTCAGATGGAGAGTTCTGCAGTGTTAACGTATGTGAAATGTATACCGCTGCAATTTGAAGGGTTGATGGGGGTTGGTAGAGCGGAGGTAGATAACGTGGAACACAAGTCTTCAATACGGTGACGTATAGAGTTTCGGGTTTCTTTGTGCGTAGTGGTACTCATTTTTGTTTTACTTCTCAGGCGCGTTCACAGAATTGCGAAAAACGACAGACCAGTCAGTCAGTCAGTCAGTCTGTCCGTCCGCATGGAACGTCTCGGCTGTCGAACGGATTTTCATGACCTTTTATATTAGAGTATTTTTCGAAAATCTGTGGGCGAAATTCAAGTTTAATTAAAATCGGACAAGAATAACGTGTACTTTACGTGAAGACCAGTGAGTGTATTTGGATCACATCTCGTTCAGTTGTGCTTAGAATGAGAAATGTTTCAGACGAGCTGTGGGGAAAAACGAAACATTTTATGTTCATCTACTTCTTTCGAAAGTCGTACCACCTTTAATGAAATACTATGGAAAAATACTGTTGAGCCGGGAATGGCACAGGTGGCATTATAATAGGGCGCATGCGCATTGTATGCTGGATACCCATGGCTACAAACACACACTGTCAGTATGTAATACTTATTGCTTCTCCACTGCAACAATGGTTGGACGAACGCGCCGCATTGTTACGTTATACGTACATTGCCTGTATTGTTACGGTTTGTTTATGCACCCTGACATTACGTGGACAGCCTAGTTATGTTAAGTTACTAGCGAACAGCCAGTTCTAAAGGATGTGGAAGGAAGTGGTCGTGGTCGAGTGTGAGGTACTCTCCTGCCACCTGCGTGCTGTGAGTGGAGTTACGGAAACAACAACATTCAGGATATCTCGCCTGTGGACTGAGATTTGATCCCGGACCCTCCAGAACTCAAGGTGCTGTACCGACTGGACCAAGTGGTGCAGTTTGATCCGTTTGAAATACAGCTAAATGTACTTCGGTACTACTAGATAGGCTCGTTATTTGCTTACGTGAATGTATTCATGTTGTCTCTTGTTTCGGTTGTGGAACTGCTCTATACACACACACACACACACACACACACACACAAGATCCAGTCCGTGTCGCGCAGTAAACACACCCCGTCTCGATTTTGAAAGCCAGTCAGTGCTGAATAGGGAGATAATCGCTCGTTGTAACGACATCGGCGCAGAACATTGTGAGGGCAGAATGTTGAATTTCTAAAAGTTAAGATCTGGTGGTTCGTACAGTAACGACTGGGCTTCAGAAGTTAAAATAAATTGTAAGGTACTGATAGAATGAAAACTTAAAAGTCACACACACGGCAAGAGGCGTATGGGGGATCCTCGTTGTATTTCGACGTGATCTGAACTCGGTACCAGCTCGAAGCGAGTGGTCAGCTTCACCCTCTGCTTTACCCTGGGGAAAGAGCTGCTGGTAGCCATTTGATAGGTAGCCGGGCCCGATAACCCGGTTGATGCTTTGAGAAGGGAGAAATCTCGTTCCCATGTCGAGAATCGAACCCCAATTAAAAAATCTGCTAGCCTGTATGCTAACCACGAAAATGGCTGAGCTGCCCAGACCGCCACTGAAACAGTGGATGTGTTCATTGTGGTATTCTTACGTATGTACATACCGTCTTTAGTGTTGTCCATGTCGGATCGCAAGAGTAAATGTTTGTTACGCATTTCGTCACTGCATTTACTTTATATGAATGGTTTGAAACAAGGAGACGCTCTATCACCAATGCTTTTTAACTTTGCTTTAGAGTACGCAATTAGGAGGGTTGAGGTAAACCAAGATGGCTGGAAACTAAATGGTACACATCAGCTTCTGGCTTATGCCGATGATGTTAATATACTGGGAGGAAGCATACATACTCTAAAGGAAAATGCAGAAGCTTTAGTAGCTGCTACTAGGGAGATTGGACT
>Ga0131853_10018403_pt1 | contig 12706 bp, 7 predicted proteins | sample TergutLab28metaG_FD_92764 | JGI IMG/M metagenome (GOLD analysis project Ga0131853, IMG submission 92764) | Labiotermes labralis P1 segment gut microbial communities from Petit-Saut dam, French Guiana - Lab288 P1 (version 2) (version 2) | ecosystem: Host-associated > Arthropoda: Insects >...
GTAAAAAAAAGGGTTTTTTTTTATATGGGGGGGGGGGGGCAGAAAAAAAACAAAACCCGGGGGGGGGCCGGGGGGGGGGGGGGGGGTATGGTGCGGTGCAGGATGACTGCTGGCTACATCGGGGACTTCTCGTCTGCTACTGACAGGAAGGGCAGACATTCTATCATTCACACAGAAAACATCAAGCATGTCGTAGAGAGCGAGTGCACTGTGAGATATGCTTTCAAGATAGGTGGTAACAACCCATAATTTAGCATGAAATCTCACCCGTTCGCATGTATTCCATTCCTAGTAGAGATAATTTCCGGGTCGGTGGAGAATAATTACCGATACCCATAAATGTTAAGAATAATGTGCCGTCGTAATCTGATTACTGAACTTGCACACCTTAATACGGAATGATTGCTTTAATGTACTGTATTCAGCATAAAGAATAACTCCACTTATTTAACGTAACTGTGGAATTTGGACGCTGACCGGAAGATCAGTGCGGCACGTCTTACATGCAGGCGCTCACAATACAAATAATTTAAGGAGTGTCGCGGCTGTTGTTCATTGTGCGGAAAATGACACTACTCATTACACACAAATGATAATTACCTTGGAAATGACGACAGCGACCTCTGGTAATTCACAACATCGATGCATGAGCGGACCTTTTACACTGGAGACACGAACCCTCCACCCATGGGTTGAGAACTGTAAAATGAAAATGTGATTGTTTGATTGATTGGGAATAATATGCAATATCTTTCGGTAGCGTAAGGAGCACAGAATTAGATGTAATTATATTCAGACAAATCTTTCTGTACTGGGACTCGCGCAAGCCTCTCGGTTGTGGGGGATGTTGGGGGGGGGGGAGGGGTTTACTTTAGAGGCACCTTCGTATCTAGGGCCATTTGGCCTTAGTACAGTGGAGGCCATAGCACTTGGCTTTGGCTGACTGCTCGTTGTTGCAAGATCTACACAGCAGAAAGCACACTGTAAAAATGAAAATCACATGGAACAACAACAAACATAAGAGGGAGAGTCAAATGAAAACCTTAGAAGTGCGATAAAAATTGGAAACACAGCTCGATTGTCTTGTAAGTTGACAACAATGGTACTCATGGTTTGAAGAGTGGTCGACAGTTGGCAGTACGATGCAGGAATGCAACACTAGGGCAAAGTAGTAGTGTAAAAATGGCGGCCCCGCTTGCAACATGCACCAAAGAAGAACAGCGTACTGTCATCCGTTTCTTATAGTGAAGGGGTGAAACCCATCGAAGTTCATCGACGAATGAAAATTCAGTATGGTGATGCACGTCTGTCACTACAGCAAGTGTAGGAGTGGACTAGGAAGTTCATGAACGGCATTAGTTCTGCAACAGACTCTCCTCGATCTGGTCAGGCACACCGAGTAGTGACACCAGAGACCATTGGAGCAGTTAAAACCAACGTGAAGGAAAATCGTCGCGTAACAGTGAATGAAATTGCCGCACATCTGGATATCAGTCATGGATCGGCACACCATATCGTCCGTGATAAAAAATAAGTAGTATTTAAAGTTTTCATTTGACTCACCCTCGTAACTTAAAATTATATAGTAACAAAAATGTGTGTTAAATGATAATTAAAGGGCATTTTTGTAGAAAAGTTAACGAACTAGGCAATACGTGACCAGTAAAGTTGCCATTTGTTGGGGAGCAAAGCCTCCGCTGATCAGTCCCTATATCTGGCAGTACCGCATTTTATCTGAGGCTTAATTTGCTGTGGCTGGGGCGACAGAAATATTTCCAATGCTTCTGAATCTTTGGCAAGCCTTACAATCATAACGATTCCGGAGTAGCACTCCAAATTTTCCTCATACGCAGATGAATGGCATCCCTGCAGGCCTATTTGAAGCATAACACAACACGCATACACACACTGTCGAACCCAGTTATAACGACATCAATTTATACGACACCTCGCCTACAGCGTCAGATATCTGCGGTACCAATTAACTTGTCACTGTTAACCAAAACACTGTAGTCCTCGGTCAGAGACTCTGCGTGATTTCAGGCTTCCGCCGCGAAGTAGATGAGAACTGCGCTCTTCTGAGTCATTACGCAAGTAATGGTAATTCCTTACCGACGTTTTGGGACAACCGGTCTGTCCCATCTTCAACCCTTGACCCTTGAAGGCGGTACAGACAGGTTGTTCCGAAACGTCCGTAGGGAATTACCACTACTCGCTGCGTAATAACCCAGAAGAACGCAGTTCTCATAACAAGAATGGTGTATAGCGACACAAAATATCCGTCCCCTTTTTAGAGTTATAACACATTTCGACCCTTATATATTCCAACAACAACTTTCATGCCAGATATGTGAGTGTCTTTTACAACCAAGGAACAAACGTACAAAGCTGTCGTTCTTGCTTCGTCCGCAGTTCCTAGCAGTTTTAACAAAGACAGCACACAGTGACACGTTTCTTGCGTTTCAATTTCTGACCGTAATCGCAGCGACCGCGGAAGTAGTTCAGCCTGTCTCGGCTCAGTTTGACCTCCATCAAACGTCGTATTTACGAAATTATCAGAAACCTGATTCTTGCGACGGAATACGAGAACTTCCTTTTGCTTTAACTAATATTAAGCGCGATTTTGTTGTTACATTATTCTTGACACTGGTTGTCAGCAGTATCTCTGTGGCTGGAAAACAAGGCGCAGTGCCACCATTCGTAGCCTTGCAACAACAAAAAGTATGCATTATCATAGAACGGATTTGCAGGGTACTGTCAGAACGTCTCTGTAAATGACAAAACTGCAGGGGTAAAATACTTTACCCACCTCTTGTAGAAGGGCTTGAAAGCGGTGCCTTCGTTGGGGCCCTGGTTCGAGTTGCCAGCGCTCATCATGTGGCTATGGTGCTGGTATGCTGCATCCTTCCCGCTCGGCCTTTCTTTCTGTGGAGATTGCTGCAGACGTCCGAAGTTTCCCAGGAAACTGTGGTGCCCTGGTCCGGCTCCGTATCCTGTCGTCGTGGCTGTGGCAGTGGCAGATGTGGATGACTGGGCACCCGGCCCAGCACCTGCGCCGCCACCGAAGCATGACACTGGACCTCCCAGCAGATTGCTGGCCACACTAGGCAGTTTCATGTTGGGTGGTGTCTGGGGTGGGGTATCGGTTTGAACCTCCGGAAACCCCGACGCCCCTACTGAGGCCGAGCAAGCCGCCACTCCGTTTCCACCGCCTCCACCGTAGGGTCCCGACAGGAGTCCCCCGTACCGAGAGTATGGCGCCGCAGCTGCTCCTGACGGACTCATGGACGCGGAGGGCAGGGCAAAGCTGTTCATGGTCATATTCATGCTCATGTTGCCGCAACCAGTGCTAGGCATGAGCCATGGCTGTTGCTGCTGCTGTTGCTGTTGGGAGCTGGGTGGTGGTGGAGGCGTCTTGCATGCCGCTGTGTCGGCCAGAGACCAGATCTTCGGTTTTGTAGCAGGAATGGGCACTCCGCATTCTGATGGCGACCCGTTCTTGCCCATCTCCTCCTTGAGGCCTCCACCGCCAAGCATGGAGTGGGGGTGGGGGTGGTGATGCAGGTGGTGGTGGTGGTGGTGATGGCTCCCTACCATCAGCAGATCGCCCGGCTTTCTGTCGTCATCATCATCTATGTCTTCGTCATCATCCATGCAGTCTTTCTCTAGGTGATGTTCCGACTTCACATGATGCATCGGATCTGCGGACACACCCCACATATGTAATTAGCTTCTTTTATGCAACGAACCAGTCTTTATAATAAAAAATTACGAATGTGACTCCTCAGGCAAATGCTGTAGTCTCTTGCCGTCTTGTGCACTTAAGTCATTTTTTTTGGATTCATTAGCCGAAACAGTGAACCAATATTGCAAATGACAAACAATACATATACTTCACAGATGTAACTAAAAGCGTAGATTCCCCAGGCCTCTTTGAAGGAAGGAAGGGGAGCCCTCGAGTCCATTAATGTTGCACTGGAAATATCTTGCTCAGAAATTCCAACTACTTCGTTGAAAAATATTGAAAACATTCTGCAGTATCTTTATAACTCCAGGTGCAGTCTGTATATTCAACAAACGAATACGATAAAGTATTACCGAAATTCACAAGCTAGTTACCGACCTTATTTTATTAACTACACTCCATACAGGAAAATGTATTCTATGTACCAGATTATTCCTGGCTCTTTTTATGTTATAAACGTTGCTTTTACTTATAATGTTCAACTACTTCCGCTCTGAATACCTTTGTAGTGTTAACATCTGTAAACATAAGTTACATAACCTGCAGTATTCATATTATGGGTTTTCCGGACGACGAAACCTTGCATTCTGGCTGAATAATGTGGCAGTATGTATTTCAAAAACTGTCATGCAGCACCACAGAACATGACGAAAATAAATTACGGTGCGAATATTCACCACTGTGAAATACATCCTACAATAATGTTTAATGTTTAGGTATTTGTCATTTGCCTACATGATGGTAAATGTCACTGAAGTTGAACCAAACAAAAAAGTAGAGAAATTTAGTCATACAAAACGAAGTCGGGACACAACCGGAACAGCACGTAAAACTGTTAAATCAGAGATTCCAGAAGCTCAGGAAATCAGAAATTCGCTGTCATGTTTAATGACATGCATGAAATAAAATATTACCTTTTCAAATGACGAGTGTTTTAAAACGAATTTCTAGAGTATCAGGACTACAATTTATTGTAACTGGAACTGCGTTACCCACTGAAATAATTACTTCAGCAGTTTGCTCCCAAAAACAATGCGTCCCATTCGGATTAACCATCCTACCTCAGGCTACTGATCGTTAGTTATCTGAAATAGGCCACGTCCTTTCGTCTTACTTTCCTACTGCACAAATTCAAAGCTTTAGAAACCTTGTGTTAATATTACATTTACGTAGCTGTAATGTAAATTTACAATCGAAAAACAAAACGTTGTTTATCTCACAGTCCCGGGTGCTGGGATCTTGTTGGTCACACGCACGAATTCTAGTTGTAACTGACAATTGTAAATATATTATACAATAATATTATTATTATTATTATTATTGCTGTCACTGTTCTTTGTTTTACAATCCACTCGGTGTCTCAGACTACATAGCGCCGATGGTAGGCTGACTTATGAATGATTAATTGGAAAGTATGAGGAAGAAAACGGTGGCAATCTGATGGACATTACATCCTGGCATTCATCTGGAAGAACTTGGTAACGCTACAGAGGACTTTAACCACAATATCCCGTGTCTCGGGCACAATTGGAACCGGGTACCATCCAATCAAGAAACGTCAGTCTAACACAACTTCGGTTATTTATTTCTGTACTGCAGGTGGTAAACAATCGGCTACAATTTTCGACCGCTTATGCAGTCACCGGAGAACAGCTTCTACATTTTTCCTTGTAGAAACAGGGACTGAAGGTGACCGCATACACGTTCGAAACACTTTGCCGATTGCTGGCCACCTGCAGTAAAGAAATGAATAGTCAAATTTTTGCTAGACGGACTCTTTTTATTAATTTATTTTATACTCAACGAGATGAAAACATCAAATCCCAAATAAAAGTCGCATTATCGCAATATCGGCCATTTGGACGTGTCTTCATATGCTAAAGCCGGTTGGTTCAAAGGTTACAGCTGGAGACACACAGATACCAACAGCAAAATTTAAGATGGAGAAAATCACTTGGACCGACGGTGTGAAAAATCAGGTATTACATGGAGTCAAGGAAGAAAGAAATTTCCTACGTATAATAAAGTGAAATGGTCTCATGTTGCGTACGAACCTCCTTATAAAACACGCCACTGAAGGAAATATAGATGGGAAGAGAAGACGAGAAAGAAGACGTAAACAGCTACTGGGTAAACTTGGGGGCGGGAAAGGGAAGGTACTGGAATTTGAAAAAGAAAGCACCAGATCGCACTCTCTGGAGAACTCGCTTTGGAAGAGGCTATAGACTTTTCGCAATGTTACGCATTGCATGAATGATCTTAATACTTTCCAGAAAAACAAGGAAAGCGAAATTTCAGCTTAGGCCTACCGATAACGAAACAGATGAAGAAAATAATGAAACCATGTGGCGAGATGCAGACACATATCAGGCAGTGGAGCGTGAACAGCGTATGTTGGTATAATGAGACATTAGAAGTCGATGTGCATTGCTGGTCTCTGAGATGTCAGGAAGTCTTAATATTAGAGGTGCGGCAGCTCTGTCAGTCCCGCCATCAAGAAGAAGGGGCAAGCTTCAGTTCCCGGAAGTAAAATGAATTTCTCTCCCACGCCGAACCCCAGGCGGGTGCTGGATCCTTCCAACTTCATTCGCAAATGGTGTTATTTTCTGCTTTTCTTTAGCTACAGCAGCCAAAGCGTGATGCTTAATATTCTTTTCCATCCATAGTAGAAGGGCTGAATATGTTGTGCCAAACCCTAATGTTTTCTATACAACTAACTGCTTGATACTTAATTACAGCGTAGCTTTACCTCATCCTATGTGGTCCGTGCATAACAAGGTACGGGATGTCCTCAGACCATAATGTTTCTGGTAATTTCGCTCCGTTATTTCCCTAAATTTGAAATTTGTGAATAATTTCAAGCCTGTAAACACCGCTTCTCACGTTCTTCCCTCATCACAAGATATATTTCTCCGTATCTTATCAACCGAAATACGATCGATGTCTACCCTCTCTTCTTTCTCGCTCGGAACGCGTTTCTTCCGTATTGTAACAAATGGATTTACTCACAGTCACTTCTTTCTTCGGTTCTGTACGCACCTTGGCAAAGGATTTCTTGTACTTCCAACTAAACGGCAAGGCGGCGTAATAATTGTGCTCGGTCTTCATGTAGTGGCTGTCATTTTTGCCCGATTTCACTAAAAATCCCTGACTTAGAATTTCATGAAAACCCATAGGGTGGAAGTACAGTTTTTCCGCGCGGACGGAGGGGCAGACGGACATAACGAAGCTTATCGCAACAGTTTTGTGATTGCGCCTAAAAATTAGACAGTGACGTCTGGTTATCTGAGCATACAAGGAAACTGTCCGGTATGGTGATGCATCGTGCACAACGCAGTTTGCTTTCAGGAATAACACAACTCGCAAGCACAAGTGTTTGATAAATAAACAGTAGTTACTGTCCCACAATTCCCCCTCCCTAGTCGGAATTGAAGTAAATGTCCGCCTTCCGTAGGGGGTTGATGAATACTGACTCCAGTAGCCATGGCGGGGAGCAGTGGAGATTTGTTGACGCGAGGGGATGAAGGGTACCGCAAGACCGCTTGGAGATAATTTCATTAAGAGCTTGGAATGGGTTTGGAATGAAGATCGTAGTGAGGAGGGTGATGCGGAGAGAGGATGAGGGTGGGGATTTGTGTGGTTAAGAGTTGGTGAACAAGTGGCACTTGAATGAACCTTACTTACACATCACACCAATGCGCTGACTTCAAAGAAACGGGAGACGAGAACTACTGAAGGGATGAACGGTCTTTAGCTAGAAAAGGGGAAGACCAAACAATATTAGTGTAATGACTTTCATTTGTTGTGCACGGGTTTGAATTCATTCCGCTGATTATTTACACACTTTATATCCAATTATCCTCACCGTACAGGTTATCTATCCTGCTTCATAGCCGAGAGATCACAGTTTCTACTCCTGTACAGGGATATATTAAAGCTCCCCTTGCGTCTCGCTTCTGTCCTTCTGTGACAAGTAGCTGCGTTATCCTGGTCTTAACGCTGGATGCGTGGACCAAAGTAGACAAATTCTGTTACTCTCCTTTTTAAAAGATGCTTTTGTCTTTATAATTTTGTACTATACCGCATGACAGAAAATGTTTCCTGTAATTACACAAACACTTTTCCTAGAGAACTTAGAATTCTTACTGAACTTACATTACGTTGCTAGATGCAAAAGGAATTTAACAAGCAGTTAACATATGCTGCTGTACTCATACAGAGAATTATGTTCCTTTGCGCTTCGTTAAATTATGCTTTGATATAAGAAACATTTGCATAAAATTAGTAAATTTTAATGTGAATCACATTTAATTATAAAGGAAAGTACTAAACTATGAACCGTTTGTGATCGAGTGGAAGATGTATTTTTTTTTGTATAGAGCAGGCTTTCTTTGCATCGTGTTAAATGTGACATATTTACTACACATTTTTATCTTAATAATACTCAATATGTTTTTATGCTTCGTGCCTGTTATCTTTACTGGGCTGCTGAGGACTTTGTTAACGCCAGCACCCTTATCTGCATTTCAGTGTCAGATCGGCTTTTAGAAATTAGGCTCAATTACCAAGACAAGTCTTTCATTTATCAGTCCTTCCCCACGCATCTTCCAACTATAAACAAATAAGGCGTTTTATTTAAACACCCCATCGTGAAGACACTTGGCAAAATGTAGGAAAAGCTCCATGCATTATTTATCTCGGCCATAAAAGTAGGTGAATGATCAACTTCAATGTCCTACTGCTGGACTCACCCCCGAGGAAGGAAAGCTTGGTCCATAATGGACAGGAGCTTGGATGGCCTTCAGAACTGGGCTGTAACGGTTCTGGTGGAAAAAAGAATTCGTCCCTTACCAAGAATCGAATCCCAACCTTCCGCCCTCAGCCACTCTACTATTTAGACGTCTTCTGTCATAGCTAATCAGTATCTACTAAATTGTGCGACTGATGTTACACTTCTAGCTAGCCTGCTATATACTAGTAGACTAAACTATTTAAAAGAAAGGAGATATCGTGTAGATTTCAGTACAGTGCTACACAGCTACATTAGAATGGCATGGATTGGATTCATGTCGCTCAGGATAAGGACAGGTGGTGTGGGTTTTGTGGAGAGGGTGACGAATCTGCCGGTTCCGTAGGACCTGGGGAATTTCTTCATCAGCTAGAGAATTGTTAGTTTCTGAAGAAGGATTCTGCTACACGGAATTCACTAGTCGGTTAGTTAAACAACAATATGGATGCTGCGCGTATATTTTAATTTTCGGTCTGTTGGGAGGTTTCCAAGAACATTAATAACTAACATGGAGACTGCGAGCGGTAGGTCCTGTACTTTACATTACAAATGAGAACCTGGTGATGGTGCGAAAAATCGTATTATTCAACAAAATTAACTCGCTGAGAATAAGTATTAGTAGAAACCATGCACTTGAATTTAACCGGTATTCGTAAAGTCTTAAGCACCTGTTCTCAAATGATGAGCCGCAAGCTGTGCTTGTTGTGCCGCGGTATTTTGGTGTTTTGTGTTTGCAGATAAAAGGACATTTAAACGCCTTCATTCTATTTAAATCAAGTTTTACACAACACGTACTTAGGATGGACTTGCGCAGAGAAATCAACCTCTGCATCTCGTATAGGCGATTCTCCGACTCTCCCGTTGTGTTGCCAACTTAAACTCACAGTCTGCCGCGTTAAGTAGCAGCCACAAATACTTTGCCGTGAGCAAGGTTTCAAAAACACTGGCCTACTGCATTTCGCCTTTTGTTTTCCTTACGTTAATCTATGTCACAGGCCAGGCCCATGACACTCTTCAAGAAAACATCAACTCCCCAGGATCTGCTGATCTGCTCTTTTTCACGTTTTCCCAAAACGCACCAGAAGACCGGCACTTTAAGATGCCATTGTCTCATAAATCTGTCATCGCTACTTTGTCAATGCACATTAACTTCCATAGTAACGCAAAAAGTCTGAACTAATTTTATGTATTTATTACATGTTCTAAAATTTCACAACAGTCATTTTTGCCCCATATTCGAGGCCAGATCCAGAAATCAATTACACTTAATAATTTAGATTTGGTAGATTCTAAGCTCTTTCAGAAGGATGCTGGTAACTACCTCAGAGCACCTCTTCCTACCTTCCTTCTTTCCTTCCTCATTTTCATTTCTTTATTCGCAATTCTACAACTAGGCGGCAAATAACTTATAGTGTTGACAAAGAGTCTCTAAGGACACTAACGACAGAATTTTGTAAGAAAGATTGAAGGATGAGACACTTAAGTTTATTATTATTATTATTATCACCATTATTATTCTGTATATTCAGGAGCTGAATGATCTGTACTCTTCACCCAATACTGTTCGGGAGATAAAATCGAGAATGAGATGGGCGGAGCATGTAGCGCGTATGGGGGAGAGGAGAGGCGTATACAGGATTTTGGTGGAGAAACTTGAAGGAAAGAGACCACTTGGGAGACCCTGGAGTAGATGGGAGGATAATATTAAGATGGATCTTCGGGAAGGAGGATGTGGGGGTATGGACAGGATCGAGCTGGCTCAGGATAGGGACAGGTGGCGGGTACTGGTGAATGCGGTAAAGAACCTTCGGGTTCCATAAAATGCGGGGAATTTCTTGACTAGCTGAAAAACCGGTTAGCTTCTCAAGAAGGATTCTGCTCCATGGACTACATAAGTAATTATTATTATTATAGCCGTTGAATTATTTGTAGTTTACCAGAGATGATTTGTATTAATGGACGCAGAACGCTGTTGGAGAATAAAAACCAGCAAGGAGACACAGGATGTGTTGCAAGGGGGAGATACTGTAAAATTTATAAAATCCCACCGATTAAGTTGACATGGTCATATTGAAAGAATGCAAAGCCAAAGAATGCGAAAATAATTCGTAAGAGCTGCAATGGAAGGAACAAGGAAAAGAGGATGTTGAAGAAGATTAAAATATGAAAGGAATAAAAGGCAGACAGGCAGGCGACGGTCAGATACCGTTGGGAAGTGAGGAAGACTGTATTGGAAACTAAGGTTCACAACAGACTGTATCGCTTGAGGAAGAGGAGGAGAAAAAGGAGAAGAAGAATGTGTTATTGCAATGGATTATTACATTTATTACATTTCAAACGTATGATACTCTGACAACATGCATGAGCAGGTGTTCACAATGCGTGTCTCACCATGTGGCTGGTTAAACCTGTTTTGTCCCATTATTCTCAAAATTGTGACTAACTCCACGGAACATACTCTTAGTTCAGACTCTGATATGGCGCATAAACAGCTGGTAAATAGATCCCTTACCCCAATTTATGACACCCGGAAGTTAATAACCGTGTGATCAAAGTAGCCTACCAATGGGTCCTAGCTGAACCACAGAAATCCTGTACTTACTTTCCTGTCTGAAGTAAAAGATTAATTTTGTTTCCTATCTGAGACGACTGCATATTCCATTTGCGCGCCTTTCCTGTCTTATTGGATTTAATTATACCCACATTACTCGGGAAGAGAGAAGGGACTGGGACGATGAAGAAGACTTAACAGCTGCTGGATGACCCTAAGGACGCAAGAAGAAAGAGAAAGCTCTCGATCACACTCTTTGGAGGAATCGCTAAGGATTTGTCATTAGACTCGACTACGTGATGATGATGATGATGATAATAATAATCGAAGAAAAGGACAAATTTTGAGCCGTACGAAATTGTCGCGGTCCAAAAGGTTTACCGTCGTCGACCTTTCGAACTCTGTTAGTGAATTTATCACTCGCAGCAGGAATGTGAGTCGACATTTCATTTCTGTTCTTACTATCCCGCGTGGGCAGTGATGGGCCGATGCCAAATTGCAGAATTAGTGCCAAATGTAAAAAATGACTTCGTAATTTTAGGCGTCAGTCCTAGGCCATACGGCACACGCTCACGACGAAGAAAATCAAATTACAATTCTAATATCAAATCATTTCTCTCAGACCGTGTTATATCGTGCTGTTGTACTGTACGATATGGTATTGTATCATACCGCACTGTATCAGTTTATTTAGATGTAATCACGTCGGCTGTTCGGCCGTCGATTCCAGTCACAAAAACCTAACGATCCTTACTCATTTTTACCCTTAAAAATCATATTCAGTTTACAGGTATTGTCAGGCATGGACGTGGGTTTTGTTTCTGGCCATTATCGGCTTCCATAGTGACTTATTTGAAAAGATTTTGTGTACATTTCGTGTGTTATTACTAGACCTGCCGTAAGGTTTCTGAAACGGAACACTTAACGGAAAGCTGTCTTTAGTAGAAAAGGAGAACGTTTTTGGAAACTAGCGTAAAATAAGCTTCTAGGGAAGTTAGGTCGTTTAACGCAAAACGGGACTGGCAAACTAGACTCCCCCACAGTTGTAATATTTAGGTAAAAAGGAACTAATTATAAAGATAGGACACTTAACAATAATTGGACTCATTGCTCTAGAATCATAAGAGAGGAATTAAATGACCCAATTCTTAGACGCTGGCTGGATATTGATGATGAATATACCTTATTTGGTGTTTACTGTAAACATTACAAACAAAATGCATTAATAGTAATTATCGATATAAGGATTTATGTTGTTGGCGGAGGCAAGTCGCGAGTCCTAAAGATGTTGGTAGTATTTGTGAGAAAGTAACAATAACGAATAAAGTCAGTCTGGGTAAATGTTTTCTGTAAGATGGATACGTGGTGTTTCTGTGCATTTCCTCGACTTTTTCACGCCAGGAACGTTCTTAGAACTGGGAAGCAACAAGAGTCACGGAGGAAAAATACGTGCAGTGGACGGCTGACCAGGGCTGCCGAGAGTAGGTTCGAACATGTGTGGGGGGGGGGGGGGGGGGCGGGGGGCAGGGGCCAAAAAATTTTGCATTAAATGGGAAGAGACGACCTTAAGTTTCAAGGAAACTTGGGCCCTGGGGGAAAGGTTTTTTTTTAAATGGAAAAA
>Ga0131853_10018405_pt1 | contig 12706 bp, 10 predicted proteins | sample TergutLab28metaG_FD_92764 | JGI IMG/M metagenome (GOLD analysis project Ga0131853, IMG submission 92764) | Labiotermes labralis P1 segment gut microbial communities from Petit-Saut dam, French Guiana - Lab288 P1 (version 2) (version 2) | ecosystem: Host-associated > Arthropoda: Insects >...
ATTTTTCATTGACATAATCCTTCCGATCGCACTATGGCCCTGGGGTCGACTCAGCCTCTAACAGAAATGAGTACCAGGAGCATTTCCTGGGGGTAAAGGCGGCCGGTGCGTAAGGCTGACAACGTACCGCCATCGTTGGCACGAAATCTGGGAACCTTAACTTCCTGGAACCCTCTGGGCCCCTCCGAGCCTGTAATGGGACTGTTTTACCTTTTTTACTTGTCATTTGGTTCTGGTAGCAGCCTGATGGCAGACGTTTCGATGCGGGTCAGAACGGTAGAGCAGTCTGCTTCATGCACCATTACAGGCATTCTTCAGGTGATCTGATACGCCACTTCTGATACGGAACAGTTTTTGTGGTTATGTTCAGGTGCAAACTGCACTGTCCTTGAAGGTCAGGATCCCAGACAGTCTAATTTATAGGTGCGGCGCAAATTGTAGATGTGGCAGCTTGTGGAAAGAATAAATAATAATGAATGCGTGATTTGAGGAGGTTCCCACGAAGTTGGCTATGAAGATACTGTCTTGTGGGATGTGAAGCCAAGTCTGTGGGTGTTTCCCCAACGTTACCAAGCGTCGTGCCGTCTTCACATTCAAGAATAATCAGTCCAAGAAGGATCTGACTGCCTTTGAAGATGCAGACGGCATGATCGTTCGAAGCATCTGATCTGGGCACACCCTGCGGGAAAGCGTCGGATTGCAGAGAGCTGGAATTTTCGTGGATAGCGCTGTGATAGCCTCGCTGTCGGAAGTTTCTGCTACACTGCTTGGCGTCGCATCCCAAAGACTGACTCTCACGATGCCGAATTTTCGGGTTTCGTAAAATGCGGGAGGTTTTTTTTTTTGCGGCCGAAGGTCATGGACTGTGTTTCGTGGAGTCAGCTGACACGTTTCAACACGCACCCAGCCCTTGTTTCACGCCCTGATTATGTTCCTGAAAGAGTGAGTGTAAATGAAACAAGACATAAATAAAAAAATGTTTTCCCGTACGAAATAGTGGAATAGGTAGGGATTAGCGTAGTGTAGTGCAGACAGCCACAGGGCGTTAAACCGAAAATGAGTGGACGTAAATCATGAAATCGTGTATATTTCAAAGGGGCGTCGATGCAAAAAAAAAAAAACATTGAAAACAAACGGGACGTAAGATAAGGGATACGTGTAATTTAATTTAGTGCGGATAGTGTAGTCCGTATAGCGACTAGCTGCGGATCGTATTGTCTGTCCAGTTTCCGAATGTCGACAGGGGCCAGTGTTTTCTGTTCTCCAGAATCAACAAGGCCACCCCTGAGGCCCACTTAGCTTCCTATTCAGTGGGTACTTGGGTAAAATGGCCGGGGAGCGAAGTTGGCCGCTGACCGCCGTTTAATACTGAGGTAATTAAGTGGATCTATGTCTCTACGCCCTCCATGTGCCTTCTTGGCGTGGACAGGGACACTTTACATACATACATACATACATAAATACGTACATGCATAGACATACATACATACTTACTTACTTCTTACTTACTTTCTTACTTACTTACTGCATGGAGCAGAGCCCTTCTTGAGAAGCTAATCGGTTCTTAGCTACTAAAGAAAATCCCCGCATTTTATAGAACCCGAAGGTTCATTACCGCATTCACAAGTGCCCACCACTTGTCCCTAACCTGAGCCAGCTCGGTCCAGTCCATACCCCCACATCCCATTTCCTGAAGATCCATCTTAATATTATCCTCCCATCTACACCTGGGTCTTCCAAGTGGTCTCTTTCCCTGAGGTTTCCCCACCAAAACCCTGTATACACCTCTCCTCTCCCCCATACCTGCTACATACCTCATTCATCTCATTCTTCTCGATTTTATCACCCGAACAATATTGGGTGAGGAGTACAGATCATTAAGCTCCACATCATGCATTTCCTTCCACTGCCCTGTTACCTCGTCCCTCTTAGACCCAAATATTCTCAACACCCTATTCTCAAACACCGTCAGCCTACGTTCCTCCCTCAATGTCAGCGACGAAGTTTCACACCCACACAAAAACAAAAGCAAAATTATAATTCTGTATATCTTAATCTTTAAATTTTTGGGTAGCAAACTGGAAGACAAAACATTCTGCAAGCATCTCCTGAATTCACTCTGTTCTTAATTTCTTCCTGAATAGAATTTTGATTTGTTAAGGTTGTTCGTGGAAAGGGGCAACTTCAGTGCAGTATTTTATTTTTAATTTTTGTGACATTGCTTACTCAACGATGATTATGCGTGTTTTCGTTCTTCAACGCGTTGTGGCCAACGCCCCCTGTGTAGAAGTTTTTTCGGCCACTTTTTAAAGATAAGCATTAGAACTGAAAGTGGATCTACTTATCGTTAGATGATCGAAGTTAAGTGATGGTATTTAAGACGAGGTGCAGCTGTACATGTCAGCACCTGTCAGCAGTACATAATATAGGTGGTCTACATGATCAGGACAAGTGCCGGCGTGTTCTTGGTTCCAGAGACAGCAGACAGCGTGTACAGATGAACTCATGAACAATATAGCCCTAATTATGCACTTCGTGTGTGGTACACACCCACATGAAGGTGTGCCTTAAATAACCCGCTGTGTGTACTTGTACGTCTTGGCTGTAGATTGTAGAATAATACTAAGCTGGTTAATGGCGTTTTCTTCAAAGTGTCCGGACCTTTATGGTATTCACAAAGCCTCTTCTTCCATGTAAATATGGCGAGCCTTCCCAGAGCCTAATTTTTTTAAAATCTAGATCAGTATCTAATTTGCGGTTATACTTACTTACTTACTCACTCACTCACTCACTCACTCCATGGAACAGAGTCCTTCTTGAGAAACTGACCGATTTGCAGCCAGTAAAGAGATTCCTCGCGTTTTATGGAACCCGAACAGTCACAAGTGCCCGCCACCTGTCCCTATCCTGAGCCTTTCTCGTTGCTTTGGTTGCACCAAAGTATCAGTCCAGTTCCGAGGCATACATACTCTTCGACCGTTTCGCAACATGATACGTGTTTACGGTGAGGAGTTGTTAGCACCTCGCCCAACCCTCAATCTGGAGTATTACCCCTTGTCGGCTATACGCGACTGCTTATTCAGTATATTCGCTGCTACCATCCATATTCGAGGCCGTTCCTCCATACGCAACCTGAGGACGCGCCATGCCGTGGTGACAGGGACCCACTTATCACGGAATTTGCTGTTATTACGGTCTTAATTTCTGCCATAGAAATAAGGGTAGTAGCCATCAATCGCTACAGTTCTTTACATGTTGTAAAGTTTGACCGCACCATGTTTCGGCCCATGTATAAAGAGCCGCCGGTCAGGCTGCAGGGTACCAGAAGGAAAGTTCCGTACAACGCCTTGATTATTTTACGTTGTCCTTGTAGAGATATGCATCGCTTATCGACGGGGATACGTTCTGAGAAATTTGTCGTTAGGCGATTTCGTCGTCGTGCGAAAGTCATATAGTTTACTTACATAAACCTAGATAGTATAGCCTTATACACACCTAGGCTATATGGTATTCCGTATTGCTCCTAGGCTGCTAACCTGTACAGCATGTTACTGTACTGAATACTGTAGGCAACTGTAACAGTAGTATTATAATATAATATTATTATAATATTATATGGGTCCCGTAGCTCAGTCGGTGTAGCGACTGAGCTACGGGCTGGACGGTCCGGGATCGAATCCCGGGGGGGGACAAGATTTTCCGCCCGTCCAGACCGGCCCTGGGGCCCACCCAGTTTCTTGTAAAATGGGTACCGGGACTTTCCCGGGGGTAAATTGTGGCCGGAGCGTGCTGCTGACCACTCACCCCCTTTCAGTGCCGCGGTCATGGAACAGTAGAGCTATCTATACCTCTACCCACTCTCTGGGCCACACCGGGCCTGTGACAGGATCACTTTACCTTTACCTTTTTTTTTTAATAATATTATATTATTATAATCTTTTGGGACCACCGTCGTATTTGCGGTCCGTCGTTGACCGAAGTGTCGTTATGCTGGCGCATGACTGTACGGCTGAGAGCTTAACTTGCAAGATCATTAAAAATGCTTGAGATATTATGAATTCTGCGGAGCCAGATTTTTCACGGTATGACTTAAATTTCGGAGCGGGTCACTGAGGATTAATCACATTCTATTGTGCGGGCCTCCACATTACCTAACTTCTCAGCTCTTTTCTCGTATTAAATCACGTGAATTTGTTTGTAGCTTGCGTATCGCACACGGACGTATTTTGCTAGCCGTGATGTCATCTCTGGATTATTCTGTAGCGTAATGTGCTGTATTGAATACCACGATTTCCCACTGCTCTTAGACGTACCCGAGAAGAAGAAAGAGCTGTCGGAGCTGCAGTTTCTTTTGATTTGTGTTTTGAAAGGAAATGAGCTAGATAGCCTGTTAATCGTTCACTGTTCTAAATTTTCAATTAGAATTCATGCGTGCAGTTCTGTTTTCATCGCGTTTTGACTATATCAGCGATCAGCTTCTGAAGAAGGTCTCTACTGCCCGGAGTTAGTTGTGGCTCAAACACTGAAGTTTGAGCCTTGCCGTGAGAATCTGGATGTGGAGAATTCGCGGAAATATCTCTGGCATTTATTGATTGTCGTAAACTTTGTTAAAACGCTCCAGGTCTGAATACCTTGTGAATTCCGATTCGAATGAAGACTGAAGCAGAGGAGCCGAACCGCCTGCAGGCCGCGCGGTGTTTCTGTATCGGGACACCGAAATCGGAGAGAGATGTATACGGCGCATGTTGTACGTAACATCTGCGTTGGATAGGCTAACGTTTCGCTGTTTATGTTAGGACCATTCGTAAAATTGCGAAAAGCGACGGTTAGTTCCGTCGTGTCTGTCTGTCTGTCCGCATGGAACAGCTCGGCTTCCACTGAGCATATTTTCGTGAAATTTGATATTTGGATGTTTTTCGCAAATGTGTCGAGAAAGTTCCATTGCCATCAAAATCTGACAAGAATAAGGGTACTGAAGACCCCTGTATGTTTATGATAATATCTCGCTCAGTTTGTCTTGAAATTAGAAATATTTCGGACAGAAGTCGTAGAGAAAATCAAATGGAAAAATGTGGTACAGCCGGGCAGGTCACAGGTGACAAAATAATACGGCGCATGCGCTTTGCATGCTGGGTACCTAAGGCTACAGGCCCACAGTCAGAATATGTAATACTCAATACTTTTGCACGGCAACAATGTTCACACCAACGCGCCTCATTGTTATGTTTATACCCACATTGCCTGTGTTGTTCGACAGTAACCCTTTAAACGCCGATTTGAATCCCATCTTCCCTCTGCTGGCATTATTAGGAGCTCACCATATTCTCCATGTTAGCAGGATAAGGGTTAAATGAAATTTGCATTTGATACAGCTTGTGAAACGTACAAAGAAAACGGACACGCAGTGTCGAGGCACTGAAGCACATTTGTTTCAGTCTTTGTATGGGTTGAACTGTACGGTCGGTCGGCCTGCTCTAGGGATGTGCTGTGCTGACAGTGATGTGCAGCCGTCGTAACTTACTTGCGAACCCAACGACTCGAGACGCACGGTGCATTTGGTTCGGACGCGATGGATGTTCGGTTGTTTCTTTGATTTCTGTCTGCTCTCTTTTTTCTCCTCTTCGTGTGTTTCTGAACTTTGTTCACCGTCTAGTGCTTCGACGGAGCACGGCGTCTCAGATACTGGTTGTCTGCGTCCTCAGGTGAAAGGGTAGGAATGGGAGGGACCTCCTGAGTTAGTTCTGACATGACAAGGGGCTGTTCTGAATTACTGAACGGGAACTGATTTAGAGTTCCAAACGTTCATTCCTAGTAAGAAAGGATGGACGAAGTCCATAAAGTGACCACAGACTTTTCCCAGCTTTTACTCAAATCAAGTCAAGTCAAGTCAAGACTTACGAAATAAAAAAACACCGTAAAAATAAAACGGCTACTTTATTTTGAAAAAGAGAGCCGACCTTGTCCTTCCGGGATTGAAAGATCAGTGAAACGAATACATCGGAAGAATACTGATGGGCGATAACGCAGATGCATGAGCGATCGTGCGGCTGGCCTGTCAAGTTCCTTTGTGTTGCTGTTCGCATTTCAACAATACTCACGTGTATGGGTATACATGTACAGTTGACCATCGGTATTCTTGACTCCGACTTGCACAAAACCCGGCTAGCGATGGGCCTTCCGGAGCGTAACTATTGCCTTAGTGGCGTGGGAGGGGAGGGGAGGGGGGTCTACTTATTGTGCATATCTGTGCCTTTCCTAGTAGCATAGAAAAAGTTGCAAGGACCTCGTCTTTTCAGAGCAGTTGACCGCAATTTGAGGAATGGTTCGCTGGGCAGGTGAGTTAGCCCTGCTGGGAAACATTGGATTCGCGTTCACTTGGCTGTCGAATTTGTCCAGGTCGTTCCGAATATTCGCATTGAGACACATTATGAATGTTCGCAATGTGAGACAGTACGAACAGGCTGAGTCCACGATAGCCTATATCATTTCAGCGAAACAAATTTCTGTTTATCAATGTGTGTTATGGCGGTGACGCCGGTAGATCTGTTATTTTGCTAAAGATTCGGTAAAATTATAATAATTTAATTCAATCAGTTAATTTGTGGGCGGTGTCAACAGCCCAAGTGCCAATTACAGAAGCAGCACAAAATATGTACAAAGTGCGTAGGTAAATTCTTATAATAAAACCAACTAGTTGCACTAATTTCTCAGATTAATTTTTGGAATAAAACTACATATTTCGGACGGTTCCTCTGTCCATCATCAGGAGTTTTTCGTTGTAGCCAACAACCGCCGATTCCGGTAGCCGGGCGGTCTAACGAGTGGGTCTGCGGCCGTTCGCTTGCTGGGAATGCGGATTCGAATCCCGCCAGTGGCATGGATGTCTGCCACTTTTGACAGTTGTGTATTATCAGGTAGATGTCTGTGAGACGGGCTGATCACTCGTACAGAGGATTCCTACTAATTGTGGTGTGTCTGAGTGTGGTCCTGAATCCTAGACAGTGCGGATGCCCTGGCCTACTATCGGCTGTGACGTCATGAGAAAAAAGTGACCACATCTGTGTTTGAATACAAATGCTTCACCATTAACTGTTACTGGAATAATTTTGTTGTAGTGTTGATGAATTTTAATGATGCTAGAAATTAGACGTGGAGGGGAGTGTAATGTTAAAGTGGATTTTGACGTTCAGATCACCGTGCATCGTGACAAATTCTTATAATGAAACCAACTAGATGCACTAATTTCTCAAATTTATTTTTGGAATAAAACTCTACATGTTTCGGACAGTTCCTCTGTCCATCATAGGAGTTTTTCACTGTACGACAGCAATGGTATATGTCATACAGGTTTGCTGACAGCTTGCGAGCAGGATCAGGACGGAACCAGCTGTCCGAAATATGTAGAGCTTTATTCCAAAAACAAATTTGAGAAATTAGTGCAGCTAGTTGGTTAAAAGTTAAAATGGATCTCAGATTGGGCACGGAGGTGTGTACTGGATTTATCTGGCTTAATGTATGGTTCAATGTTGGTCTTTTGAACCCTGTAGTGCATCTTCAGTTTCTATTAAAGGCTGGGAAATCCTTTGCCTTATGGCTGTAAGCTTCTATGGAAGGAATCATTTCATGGAGTTGCTTGTGTTGCGTGTCATTATCCACTCATCAGGTAATGGGTCAGCTGAAGGAGTGACCATTTCATAAGCCCACAAGAAAATCTGAAGCGATAATGTTCGTTGTTGCACCGTGCATGTTGATAGTATTAAGTCCTTTATTTGTCCAACTAATGCACACAAATGATTATAAAATTGCTAAACAGTTAAAATCATTTCAAATTATAACAGTTGCTCCAATATGTTTCGGTTTACATAAACCATCATCAGGGAGCTCTCAGCCTGCGCTTCGCTAAAGTTACAATGTTGACTTCGGTTACATATCGTTATTTGAGGCTACCGGTATTGTGGCTGCATATGGAGGTTGTGCTAATCACCGTACAACGTTTTAATTGGCTTTATAGTAATGTAAAGGTAAAGCAATCCCATTACAGGCCTGGTCAGGCCCTGAGGGTTCCAGAAGTTAGAGGCTCCCAGATTTCAAGACAATCGGCACATGAAGGTGGTAAGGTTGTCAGCCCTACGCACTGGGCGCCCTTACCCCCCAGGAACTATTCCTGGTATTCATTTCTGTTAGAGGCTGAGTCAACCCCAGGGCCATAATGCGGCCGGAAGGGTTGTGACAATGAAAAATTCTAATGACACCGTCCGGAATCGGACCCGCGACATTCCGGCTTGTAGCGCAGTGCCTCAACCAACTGCACCGCCGCGTACCGTTTCTAGTAATGTAATCTGATTAATTACTTTCTATTGTTTTTTGTCTGGTTTTAAAATTTAGCATCTGTAATTATATATCATACATGACAAAATTAAAGGCCTGTTCCTGTGGTTGTGTGTGTGTGTATAATAATTATGTAACGTGAACTCTTAGCTGCGTATATAGGCTGGTTAATTAAACACAGCAGCAGATATGTAAGATGAACCTAATATTGCATTAAGGGGATATAAAATACTGTGTCATGGGTTTTATTAATTGTACATAATAATATGTGTCTGTAGTAATGACATACGTGTATTTAAGTCTGTGAGTTATGTTATGTTATTCCTCGTCTATTTAATGAAGTATCGCCTGTCGCTCTTGTAAATCTTCTTCTTCTTCCATCGGCACTACAGCCCACTGTGGGCTTTGGCCTGTCGAACAATGTCCTTCCATTTTTTCCTATCTGCCACCAACTCTCTCCATCTTCTCACTCTCAGCACTAGAAGATCTCTTTCTACTTCCTCTTTCCATCTTTTCCTGGGTCTTCCCCTTCTTCTTATCCCTTCCAGTTCTTGAGTGAAGATCTTTTTGGGCATCCTATCCTCCTCCATTCTCTCTAGGTGACGTAACCAGCTTATCCTTTGCTCTTTTATCCATTTTACTATATTTTCTCCTTTGCTCATCTCTTCTAGTTCTCGATTCGTCTGACTTTTCCATTCCCCGTTTTCATATTTAGGGCCATATATTCTTCTAAATATTTTCCTTTCAAAAATTAGCACAGCTTCTTCTTTCTTCGCCAACGTCCGTGCTTCCGCTCCATACGACACTGCCGGTCTTATTAGTGTCTCATATAATAATTTTAGTAGCTCTGGATAAAAGTCGACTCCTGAAGAGACTTATAACGGCAAAATAAGTTCTATTGCCGGCCAACGCTATTGATAATTAATACTTGTTAATTAGGGAATGACCGCAGGGTCGAGTAGAAGCAAAGTGACTGATATGGAAGTAATCTGCATTGCCGATCGCTCGTGTATAGGGAGATGACTGAAAATTAACCGGTTGATGGCGAGTGTACTTTGTTGTTGTCATGTTGGTAACTATGGGAATTCAGCGTACGGCGTTACGGGTACGTCGTCTTTAAGCCTTTGGCAATATCGCATGTGATCACAGGATAACAATTTAATAACAATACGCAAACACCAGCAGCTTAATCATTGTGAACAATGGATTGTTTGTGGTGATACGATTCTGTCGGACAGTATGCTGATTGCTGTTAATTAGTTGCTTAAATATCATTTCTGGTTGAATAGTAAACAAAGACATACCTTTGACGAATTTGCTGTGTTCACTAGTGCAGTGGGTAGCCTCGCATGCAGTCAGTCAGTGGGGCTTCTTACTCAGTGGCAAAGCGGGCGGCGCATGAAGCTGACGACTGTTGATCTGCTGCCCAGGATCGGAATGCGTGGAACTGAACCTCTGTTCCCCCATATACCTTTATGGCTTGGTGCTTAATGAAGCAAAGGGATGGCTTTTGTTTATCAGGGAAGCCCGTTACGGTGTATACAGTAGACGACACTATGTATTTCTCGCTCTGTATATAATTATGTAGAATTATGTAAAATTATGTAGCGTATTCCTTCATAATACTACATACGAGTGGACGTTTATGGACTTCATATCAATTACTAGACAGTGTGCTTACGAATCCAACGGAGTTCGGTTATTTGGGCGTAAAATGGACCTGTTGATGTGGCGGTTAATTGAAGACCTGGTTAATCCGGAGATATATTAGCTAAATAGCTAGCAATATACATGCATCAGGGTGGAAAATTATCACTGGCCTGTCCTGAGAGTATACCACCTATTTATCAATTATATGCATAAAGAGCGCCGGTCCCAGTGACCGCGCGGTCTAAGGCTTGGGTCTGCGGCCGCTCGCTTGCTGGGATTGCGGGTTCGAATTCCGCCGAGGGCATGGATGTCTGTCTGTTGTGAGTGTTGTGTGTTGTCAGGTAGAGATCTCTGCGTCGGGCTGATCACTCGCCCAGAGGAGTCATACCGATTGTGGTGTGTCTAGCTGAGTGTGATTGTGAAGCCTCCATAACGAGGAGACCTTGGCTCACTGGGGCTGTTGCGCCATGGTAGAAAACATAAGGAGCAAAAAAATAATTTTTGAATTTTACGAAACCTATAAATCACCCCATAAGGTACTATAGGAGGCACGGAGGGTAACTAGAAGTATAGCTGCACTCAATTTTGATGCTGTATGGTCGGGGATGGTCAACTCCACTCCCCAGCCGTTTTATCATCAAGAAAGAGCCCCATTTCCCAAAGTAGGTACAGGAGGCAGATTGGGCCCCAGGGTCTATCTGGAAGGGTATGTAGAAGAGAAAATATCTTGCCTCACTGAGGTTCGAACCTCGGCTTGTCCAGCCCGTAGTGATTCGCTGTGCCAGCTACGCTGTCTCGGCACCTTGAAAGACGGTGGAAATTAAGCTATTAGATTAATTGATAAGGTCGTTGTTTTCACCTCCCCACGCCTTTAACTTAGATTGAAAGTAGTTAAACCTGAAAGCCGGTGCTTAAATTTTACAAAAGTATAGGAGACTTAAAATTTTAGGCACCAAAAGGGTGACATGACGATGACGCGTGCTTCATATAAGAATGACTCACATATATTAGGCGTATAAAATTCAGATGCCCGGACGACCCGGCGTCCGCGATTTAATCACCCCCGTGCTAAGAGGAGAGACCAATGTGTTTTGAATTTGTGTCATTTTGGCGGAATGGCTTCCGACTGAATGATGACTCTGCTTGTAGGCGATTGATTTTTTTATCGGGCTCTCCCTGTACAGGCCTGGATAGCCCCTTAGGGCTCCAGGAGGTTAAGACTGTCAGAAATTCTAGTTACTCGACACATGAACGTGGTAAGATTGTCAGCCTCACGCACCGGCCGCCTTTACATCCCAGGAGATACTCCTGGTACACATTTCTGTCACAGGCTGAACCATAGTGCGGCCGGAACGATTTAGTCGATGGAAAATATCAATGACCTCCTATCGGAAATCGAACCCCCGACCTTCCGGCTTGTAGCGCAGTGCCTCAGTTTGGTGTTTCTTTATTCTGTCTCAATGTGCCTTTAGGTGTGACAATATTAACTGCCTTTGTTGTATGCTTCCTCTCCTACCGGAAACTAATTAAACGAACATTGATGCGAGTCTGTTCAAATCCCTTAAGACCATAAATTAATGTATATTACATAAAGATTTAATTCGTACCTCACAGAGAACACAGTGCTCTTGTATTAGAACGGTCATTTGGTGTGAACGATGTGAACGGAAATGATGACAGTTTATCACTAGGAATCAGACGGGACACAGAAATACGCTGTGTGGACGGAAGGTATGCTTTTGGCTTTAAACCTAGTGAACGTATACTAACCATTGGGCTTCAAAGGGTTAATGACGCTCGTCTTTTTCGTTTTGTGCTACAGAATATTCGTCAAAGGGCTATACAGAATGATCAGCAATTTTTATTGTTATGTTTATATATTCTTATCGTTACGTATGTTCTGTTCTGTACGAGTATATTCTGTTGTCATCGTGCCAAATGGCACTCTTCGGCTACCCTGACTGAGGATTTTCCGTGCTATTTCCTCAGTTGTAAGGCAAATGCCAGGGTATAACTCGCAAACACGGGGCACGGCCCGCACTCTTCCCAAATTAATTGTGGTGTTCTGTGTATTGTTTGTGTGTAAATGTGTACTGTACTACCGCCACCGGGTGTCAACCCAATTCCAGTTAACAAATATATCTATATCAATATCTATATAAGTAAGACACTATTTAAACTTCTTTGTAGGGTCCATTTGTTGTGATGTTGGTACGCGTGCGTCAAGTACAAACATAACTTTTCAAGATGGCGTCGTGTACTGCAGGACAGTGTGAAATAGTTCTTTTACTGTGCAAGCGACGGGAGAGTGTCGACAACATTTTAATGTTCGTGATGATGCTTCAGGAAATTGTGTAATGTGTTTGTCATAAGAAACTGGACTTCCTTGGAGTTCTTTGAAATGCTTTTACCATACGTTGCACGGTTTTGCCTGTTCATAGACTTTGTTTATGGCTCAAGACACGTTTTGAACTGCCTTAACGCGGAAACAGCTTCGGATTTTTATACCAGACGCATTAAAAAGCAATCCCTGTATAGGCCCTTAACACTTTAGGAGGTTGAGGCTCCCAGAATTTCTAGATAATCGGTACCTGAAGGTGTTAAGGTTGGCAGCCTTGCGCACCGGCCGTTTTCAACCCCCCCCCCCCCCCCGGGGAATTTTTGTGGGCTTTTTTTGTTTCGGGGGGAGGGGGGTACTGGGGCCGCGTGCGGGCGGGGGGGGCGCAAC
>Ga0131853_10018407_pt1 | contig 12705 bp, 6 predicted proteins | sample TergutLab28metaG_FD_92764 | JGI IMG/M metagenome (GOLD analysis project Ga0131853, IMG submission 92764) | Labiotermes labralis P1 segment gut microbial communities from Petit-Saut dam, French Guiana - Lab288 P1 (version 2) (version 2) | ecosystem: Host-associated > Arthropoda: Insects >...
CTTCCAAGTTACAGTCGACCAAATGCCTGACGGTATTTATGAAATAGTTTATCGAAACACGGCTACTGTCGGGGGACGAAGAACCAACACAGTTGAACTTACAGCCAGAAGACTTGTTAAAAACCCGGATAGAATGACAGTTAGCGTTGGCGAAACTATCAACTGGACTTTGAGAGGTTTCCACAATCCAGTGGATAATACTGTTACAAATTTTTCCATTATGGATATGCCTGGCCTCGGTTTAAACTTCCAATCTGGCCGTATGCCGGCATTTCATAATGGAGCGGGCATCACTTACGACATTAGATATATGGTTGCAGGTAGCAACGAATGGCGTACACATGTTGCAGCTGTTGACGCAAGTAGACCATTTACGTTTAATCTACCACAGCCGGGCAACTTACACTATACAAGGATAGGGCTTTTCTTTGGAAATGTACCGGCTGGTTTTGGGCTTGGCAACGAAATTGTGTTTACCTTTGTAGTCACCGACGATGCGCCTAACAACGTGCTTATAAACGAGTTTTGGATAAGATATGGCAATAACGAGCAAGAAGGAAGTAGCCCAGACAGACCGACTATCGGTAATGTGCCTGGAGGCGCTGGGTCTGGAACTGGTAGTACTATTCCTATACCAACTATCCCATTTAACCCAATCCATCATGCTTATTTGATAGGTGATAATTATGGTATGGTTAGTCCTAACGCAAGTATAACTCGAGCCGAAGTGGCCACTATATTCTTCCGCTTAATAACTGACGAAAATAGGGCAGAGACTTGGACACAGACTAATCTTTTCCCGGATGTTGAAATAAATGACTGGTTTAACTACGCCGTCTCAACTATGGCGAATGCGGGAGTATTGGTAGGTATGCCAGACGGCACGTTCCAACCAAGCAGAGCTATAACCCGTGCAGAATTTGCGGTAGCTATGACACGCTTCTTTACGGAGCTTCCTCTTGAAGGGCCTAATATGTTCCCGGACATAGAAGGTCACTGGGCGTCAGCAGAGATAAATGCAGCGGCGCGTTTGGGTTGGGTAACAGGTTTCCCGGACGGAACATTTGCTCCAAACCAAGCTATCACTCGTGCAGAAGTAGCGGCACTAATAAACCGCATCTTAGGGCGTTTACCTGAAACAGAAGCAGACCTATTAGCAGGTATGATAATTTGGCCAGATAATATGGATACATCGGCATGGTTCTATCTCTATATTCAAGAAGCTACTAACTCTAATCACTTCGAGATGAAGGCAGACGGTATCCACAAAAGGTGGACAGAACTGATAGAACCAAGAAACTGGAGAGTGTTAGAACGCCCATATTCAACTTCTTGGGATATTCTTGGGAATTGATTTTATAGTCAAGCCGCATTAAAACCGTCCATTAAAACTAGTCTTTTTCCCGCAAAACGGCATCATCTCCGTCAGCACTTTTCACTTCGTGAAAAGCCACGCTGTGCGTGCCCGGTTTCTTCCGGTTACTCCTGCGGGTGTCCAGCCTTCCGGGATGCTAGGCCGAGCAGTAAATGCGAAGCATTTACAACCAGGCTTGCTGGTGCGTCCTAGTTTGCCTTTGACCCACCCCAAAAAACTTCGTTTTTCGGGGGCCCCGGGGCAAAAACGGCGCAAGCGCCGCCCACTGCGTGCAACGGGTATCTTCCGCTTTGCCGACGGGTTCCTATTGCCGGTTCTTTGCCTTGCAGCAAAAATTCTACGTTTTACTGGGACACTTTTAAAGCGACCTGACTATAACAGTTTTCTTTACAAGCCAAAACCCTAGATGCTTGGGCGTTCAGCATCCAGGGTTTTGGGATTTGGTTGAACCCAGCCCAGCGCAGATTATCTGCGCTGGGCTGGGTTTTATAAAAGAGAAATAACCGTTATAATTTAATTTACATCGCAGGTGATGATACACACTTCTCTGCTTCATTATAAGGCAAAATCAGCCCCACCATTGCGGTGGTCGTTTTTATGCTTAAGCGGTGAGCTCAGCCCGCGCACCTCCGGCCTCTTCTAAGAACAGTATTGTAAGATGGAACTTCAAGACAAACTTTCAATGGAATTGTCCATATACTCTCAATCGGCTCGTTTGAGAGTATATGGAAATTTATATTTTCAGAGGGATTGTTATGAAAAAACTAGTAGAAAAATAAATCAAAAAAACCTTTTTCCGGGGACCCCGGGCAAAAATGCTGCCAGCATCGTCTGCATCTTCGCCTTTTAAACGAGTTTCTATTGTCGCCTCTTTGCCTTGTGTGAATAGTTCTACGTTTTACTTGAACAAGATTATCAACTATATAAATACAGTCCGCCTAAGATTCGAGCCATGCAACGCACCACACCACTCATAATCTATCCCAAAAGCAACAATACTTCTTCGGGTTAAAGCGACAATGTAGTCCTTATATTAATTCACCCTATCATTTAAACAACGAATAAGATTCTGTGCCATATTATTCTCTGCCGCTCCCGCACTTGTAACCTTTACTAAAACAATATCTTGTGGTCGAATTTCAGCAGCAATTATCTCTATAGCATCTTTCGGCGTATCGAAAATACCACCTACCTGTTTCGGCGGCAGTACTTCAGCAAGCCTTTGAATGTCTTTCCCTACAAAATAAACTTTATCAAAGTTAGCCTTTTGAAGCGGCATCACAAACGAAAAATACCCAGCAGCATACTTTGGATCTTTGTAAACTGCAACATCCCCAAGTATAGCGATTTTTCTGCCATCAGGCTTCATCTTCTTCGCTTTTAATACACTAATAGCCTCCAGGACAGATAATGGCTGTGCATTAAAGGAATCATCAATAATCGTAGCTGTGGCGTCATCCTCTAAGGTGACATCAACAGAAGCTTGATGATGATAGCTTCCAGTCAGGCTGGCAAAATAAGAGGCGGCCTCCTTAACATTCAGCCCAAGATGATATATGCAAGTGAGAGCAGCTAATGAATTTAGTGCCATGCCAATGCCATAAAACGGTATTTTAAAAGAGAATTTCTCACCATATATGTTGACGCGCACAATGCTTCCACTTTTTCCATCGCCATCTTCACAAATGTCCAGTATCCAAACATCAGCATCCCCTTTCCCGATTGAGGAGCTGAGTCCATAGGTTACGGGCGTTACACCCTGCTTCAATGCGAATGCATGAACCCGCTCAAAATGAGACATTTCACGGTTCATAATAGCAATGCCGCCTGGCTGCATAAATTCGTAAATTTTAGCTTTTGACAGTGCTACGCCTCTTTCTCCATCCGGATGTAATTCTAATTCATTAGCGTTGGCCATAAAAACTTGTGTAATAATTGAAATATTTGGCGCCACCAATTCTCTGGTTCTTGTCAAGCGCCCTTCCAAAACATGTGAACCGATTTCAATCACAGCGTAATCCGGCTTTGTGACACAAGAAGCTAATACTGACTGAACACCGCTCAAGGTGTTTTGGCTTCCTAGTGTATGTTTAACTGTTCCTACTTTTTTGAGTAACTCAGAAACCATATCCTTTGTTGATAGTTTTCCAACGCTTACAGTTGTAGAAATCAGTTTACCGGAAAAATTATTTCGCCCTGCTTTTGCTAATAAAAACAGCGTGTCTTTTATATCTGCTACACACAGCACTGGCCTTGGATCGGAGGTAAACTTCTGAAAAAAAACATCTTTATTCTTTTCACTAACAATAAACGCAATTGAGCTTGTAGCAAGCCGTTCAGGAATATTTTGTATAATGGATACCGGCCAATCTTTGGATTGGTTACTTTCAGACCCATGATTAACAAAATAAGCTGCTCTCCAATCAACATCCTCAGGTGCCACGAGCCACTCTCCGCCCAAATATTCTGCAAGCTTTTTGGCTGTCCAGTTACCATTTATTCCTGTCCGCATTTCGGAATTCTCCACAAAGTTTACCCATCTTTCTAATAAATATTTCTACTCATTTTAAGTTTGTAGAACTTTTAAGTTGTTCAGATAATATATATCGAGCATAACAATACATAATATAGTGCATTGCCCCGGTAAGTAAAAAAATGAGCATAACATCATCGATAAATGATCTCCTAAAAATTATCGTATGTGCTACTGCGCTACTCCTATCAAATTAATAAGTTTTAAAGCTGTATTTTGTGTAGCAATGCCGCCACTAGTTACTTTTACAAAAACCATGTCATCTGCCTGAATTTCATTAGCAATTGCTTCCAGTCCATCCTCCGGTGTAGAGAAAACTCCCCCAACCAGCTTTGGCGGAAAAAGACTTGCTATTTTACCAACCCCATCACCAACCAAGAAAATCTTGTCAAACTTAGCTTCATAAATTGGTTCAACTAAACTTGCATATTTGTGAGTATATCGAGGATCATTAAACACCTTAATATTCCCAAAAACACCAATCCTTCGTGATTTTTGAGCAAGGGGCCAATTCTTAATAACGCTTAAAATTTCTAAATATGATAAAAATTGCGCATTAAAACAATCATTAACAACCCTTGCAACCCCACCTTTTTTCAAATTAACCAATTTAGCCTCTTGGCGATTACTCAAACGAGGTAGGTATTCAACATATCTGGAAGCTTCTCTCGCATCAAGCCCTAAGTGATGTATCGCAGTTAATATCCCTAAAGCATTAGTTGCAAATCCTGTCCCATAACTTGGTACATTAAACGAAAACTCTTTGCCATATAAGTTAACAGAAACACTTAAACCATTTTTCTCATTATTTTCGCATAAATTGCTAATCCAAACATCAGCATTTGACTCCTGCCCATAAGAAACAGGCTTGGCACCGTAGCTTTCCACCGTTGTGCGAACAAGGTCAAAGCACTCTATATTGCGGTTTATTAGACAAACTCCACCTTCTACAACGCTCTCACAAATACGAGACATTATCAATCCTATATCGTCTTTATCTATAAAGCTCTTTTTAGTCCAGTAGGCCATTGCATCAGCATGACCAAAATCCAAATTTGTAATCATAGCAATATTGGGTTTTATTATTTCCGCGACCCTATCGTTTGTCACTGCCAGAGAAGCTTCATCGATCTCGATTACTGCATAATCAGGCTCAGTTACGAGAGAAGCTAAAACTGTTCTAATACCATAGGTCATGTTTAAGTCCCCGACGGTACGCTGAACTATACCATATACCTTAAGCAACTCAGATAACATTTTAGTTGTTGTTGACTTACCCACACTGCCGGTGATAGCAATTACATTACCGTTCATTGCCGCACGGCCACGTTCTGCGAGTGCTAGGGAGGCGTCGGATGTACTGCCTTTAATTTTCAGATAGGGCCTACTATCTATGACTTCATCTTCTAAAAGATTACCGATTATCGCTTTTGCATGTTTAGCCGGCGGTACTTTTTTTACTATCATTGAAACCGGCATATCATACGATGGCTCCAAATTTTCATAGCCTGAGCGTGCAAAATAAGAAGCATTGAAATCTTCAGGAGGAGGTACAACCCATTCGCCCTCTAGAAATGTTGCCAATGATCTAGCTGTCCAAATCTCCTCTTTTGAATTGCTAAATTCGTGTTTTTGATCAACAACATCATTATACCACAAATTATACTGAGTTGAAATCTCCCCTGCTAATATATCCCCAACAACACGAGCTACTGCCTGTGCAGCAGTATTTGATGATGATATCAAAATAAAATGCAATGCATCCCGAAAAGTAATCTTATCGCCAGCATATAATACCGGGCCACTTCCAGGCATCAGGTCTGCATCTTGTAAAACTAGCTCTTCATTAAGATCGTGGTTAGAGTCTATCAAAATCATTGATGTCATCAATTGTATAATAGATGCTGGGAACAGTTGTTTTTCTATATCTTTCACGCAAGCTTGGATAATCTCAGATTGCTTCTCCAGCGATTTTGATACCATCCTCACATAGCCTCCAATTTTTGTAAAAGCATAAAAACAAGGTATCTGTGATTCTTCTAACAAAACTTCTTTGGACGCCAAGTCTAGCACTCTTTTAGTCATGGCACAACTTTCTTCCCTCGAAGTCGCACCAGCAATAAGGGTTGCTAGAATTGACTTTGACTTAATATGTTGTGCTATACAAAATAGATTGCTCTTTCCAAAGAGAAGCCCTGATTTCCCTCCAAGTATTTTGTAGTTACTGCTTATATCAGGAACTATATCAGCAAGTAGATTTGTCCAAGTTGAGCTAATAGCAATCTTCCTTGCCCGAACTCCACCTATATTTACTTCGTGGCAGTCAAGCCCCCATATTTGTCTTATCGGTTCATAAATTTCTGTGTTAAAGCAAGCAACGCCCATTCTAAGCATGTCCATAGGTGTTGAATATTGCTGTGCAGAATATAAACCGGAACTGTTCACAAAATTAGTATTACTCATCGAAAGCTCTATGGCTTTATTGTTCATTGCGGATATAAAATGAGATACTGCCATACATATCCTCCTACTTCTCCTGCCTATGTGCCATTTTTTTTAAAGAATCTCCTGAAAGAGTATAGGTTGTCCACTCATCTGAGGGCTTTGCCCCCATAGCAAGATAAAACTTAATGCTAGATTCATTCCAATCTATACAACTCCATTCAAGTCTGGCACATCCACGTTCGACAGCAATATTTGCAAGTTTACTAAGAGTAAGTTTGCCGATGCCGTATCTTCGATATTCTGGAATTATATATAAATCACCCATATATAAAACCGGGCGACCAGAAAAAGCGGAAAAGCTTTCAAAAAACAGCACAAACCCAATCTCTTTTTCATCTATTACAAAGAAAAGAACGTCTGCATTTTTTTTCTCAAATATCCATTGTCTGATTTGCTCAAGTGTTGCAGAAACCTCATCTACAAGGTTTAGATATGATGCAAGCTCTTGAATAAATTTCAATATAAGCGTCTCGTCCCCTGGGACTGCTAGCTTAAATGATAATTGCGATGATATATTTTCATCATTATGCATTATTGCGCCTCCATAGAGAGTATTTATGTCAAATTAATATATTTATTTTCGCCATATTCGGATGTGTGAATGATACTCTTTCAATCATTAAACGGGCAACGATCGTCAATACAGCGGAAGCTTTGATTACAGATATAAAGTGCACGCTAATATGGATGCTTTATTTGCTTCTCTAAAAAGCTGTCATAATTAGCCATTATGTGCTTATAATAACCTACTTTAGACTCTGCAACGCTAAGCTCAAAAGGTGCCCCTGCAGGATAAGTATTTGCCTCAAATACTTTTATTGCATTGTTGTTAGACCTGTCTATTCCTAAGTCAAATCCAAATGCATCTATTGGGCGTGGATAGTCTTTTTGAATTGCATTGGCCAAATGTCTAGTAACAAATACTAATTTATTATATACTTCTTTCCAATTATCGCCAAATTCTGAAGGGAAGAACCAGTGATAATATGCAAGACTTCCTAGATGGGCAGCAGCAGCTATATGTCCCTTGCGGCCTATTCTGCACGATATTCTAGGATAAGTCCATTCGCCATCTTTGCCTCTGTGGATAAGAGCTCGTATATTAAGTGGACTGCCCTCATTTGTTATTGAATTAATAAATGGCTGAATGGTATAAAATTTACGGAATTGTTCATCATATTTTGCCTCAAATTCATCTTTCGTCAGCATTTGCGTATTATCATCTAATTGCAGCGCATATAAGTCGCCTTCTTTGTGCAACTTATAAATATTTTGGGCATGGTTACTTCTATCAGGTTTGATTATTATTTTGTTATATTTACTTACAGCATCATCAACGTTAAAGTCTTTATAAAAATATGTTTTAGCTAAATAGTCATGATTAGCGTGTTTTTCCATCGCTTGATACGTTTTGGTCTTTCCGCCTAAACTAAAATAGGTAAAAACACTAGTTTTTAAAAGCTCGGCATAGAGCTTTGGATGCTTGCTACTAAAATAATAAGCATTATCAATAATATCAGGAAAGTCCGTTTCTTTCTCAACATATTCACCATTTTCCCAAAATTTACCCATTATCTTTCTTTTGTCAATATCAATTTGCTCCGGTGTAAAATAGAAAAATTCAAATCCATGTTGGCATGCCAATGCATATAAAGACCTTACAGCTACACTCATGCCTTCAACAGTTCTCAAAAATCCAACCTTCAACTTTACTTCCTCCTCATGTATCTTGTTGCTCATACAGTTAAAACTATATCACTAGCAATTACAATCATATTTTGTAGTTTCATTACCGCCTATCGTGATTTACGGCTATACTTCAGTTGGGCAGCCAACAAGCTCCACCGTTGGCTCTTCCCATACAACTTCAGGATCACGCAATATAAAGGACTCCGCTCGGGTGGGGGCGTATTGTTTCGCTAGACGCTTAGCACGAAAGAACCCTATTAAAGCACTAATTACAGAAAGAACAATGGGAATAATAAGTAAATATGTCGCGTTAGAAAAATCTGCATCTTCTGACCCATTCAAAATAGCAAACGCAATAATACTGATTGCTCCGCTCAAAATAAAAGTAGCAATAGCATAGTTTCTTGCAGCCCTCCATTTATTCGGTCTAAATGCAAACGCAGGATACCAAGACTGCCTAGCTTTGCAGTAAGGACACTTGGCACCTTCAATAAAAGCTTCATTATATTTTTCTACTAAAAACGGATCGTCTGGCACGAAGCGCTCGCCACTTTTTTTGACAATCGTTTCTAACGCTTCTGTTAGTTTTTCTAAATTAGATACAGCTTCCTTAGCAGTTTTTTCCAATTCTTCAATGCTTCTTTCAACATTAAATTCGAAACGACGCACATTCGAAAACTTAACATTCGCAGCAGTCATCCACGCCTTGCCTTCATACCAATCTGTTGTATTTGCACACTTTTCACAAGTATAGCGATATTTCACTACACGCTCTGCTTTGTAAATCATTTTAGTACTCATTTTTTTAAATCCCCTACTACATCATAAATATTCTTGGGTCTAGGCAATCAAGCACAAGCATGTTACGCTTGAAAAGTTCTGAGGCAATGTTTCGCTTGCAAAAAGTGAGAGTATTATTTTGAAAGCTAATCAAATGAACACGAACATTTTATGGTCTGCTAGATTCCTGATTCTGCCCATCCATTACATCCGTCAGATAATGGCAATACCCTGACAAGTGATGCGCCACATCATCGTTTCTAACCCTAAAAGTATGGTGTCTGATGAATGAACCATATAAAATCGTCTCCGGTGATTTGAAATACATAGCATGTTCCGGGAAGAAAATGCCGTTTAGTAGTCTCTCCGCACGTATCTTCATGACACGATAAAAGTGATCTACATCGTAATCTTTCAACAAATATCCCTTGTCATTTGCATGTATGCTCTCTATCATCGTATGAGAGGCCGTAAGCATTTCTAGGAATGTAGCCCATGTCGTAATCCTTTTTTCTATAAATTCAAGATTGGAGAAAGCATTTTTCAAACCAAACTCAAAATATCGATCATCCGGCGATATGGCAGTCAATTCATTTGTACAGTATGCTAGCCAATGATCGTAATTCTGCCAATAATTGTGCGTGATAAAATAGTCAAAAGCCTTATGGACTGTTTTCAGCCAAAGCTCATCTTGGTCAAGTGCATAAATACGCATTAGAGCAAAGGCCGCCTCGCCTGAATAATAAACAATCCGGAATTTATCAATGACTTCCAAATTCGGATAGCTAAGAACATGCGTAAATTGTCCAGTTACTGGATTTTGCATGTAACGGATTGCATTACCTATTCTCCTCAGTAAGGGCAAGTATTGTTCCTTCTCATCGAAAATCTCAAGATATTTCGCAATGGCCAGTACTGTAACCCCTAACGCACCCAACTTTATCTCGTTCGAGCTTTCAAACTCTACAACAAACGCGTACTCATCTACTTCATATACAAACTTGTCCACTAAATATGTCAAAGATTTTTTAATTGGCTCAATCAGCGCTTCGTCTTTCGTTACAAGATATGTCTCGCACAAAGAATAAACGCCCAAGGCGTGACGAACGCAGTTGTATGTTGATATCACTTTGTTATAGCAGCTAAAATAGCCATACACAAATCTACCATTCTCTTCAACTGTACTAGCCAGATATCGAGACATTTTTTCAAGTAAATCTTTGGTCATATCAGCTGACAAATTGTCTATTTTCCTTCTAGATATGCAGAGTTCCTCATCATCCATTTCAAAAAGCTGCTCTTCATCAAAGAACCAGCTCTTCGTTTCAAAAATAATTATTTCATTCGTCGCTTCGTCGTTTATAGAAGCATTTTGGCCTCTAACAGTTCTTAAGTAGGCATTAATATTGTTATAGTTAATTTCAGCCACAACGCGTCTTGAATCTGCATCACATGATAAACCAACTAACTCGGCTATTTCTTCTGACGGTTTGGGGGTTTTACTTTCAGAAGTTCCGTATTTTATAAGTGCGCCAGCATTGACTTCCTGTTGTAAAAATGCATTATTATACATCTCATCAAAAGATATCCCATATTTAAAATAAAACTTTTTAATTCTGGAAGCCAATGTCAAGAATTCGTTAATCGTAAGTTTTTTTTCCATAGTCACAATATCTAACTTCAACCAAGGTGGCTCCATGCCTTGGGATTTAATAAATTTTAAAGCACGATCTTGCGCTGATTTGAAAGCTGTAGCTTTCGTATTTCCGACACCAGAAAATACGACTGCACGTCTATGCTTATAGCCAACCGAAATAAAACACTTAATCTTTTCATTTTTTTCAGCTTTGAAGCTGTCCATAACACTTTTCTTTAAAATAGTAAGCTTCTCCTGTAAGCTCATCTTTTCTGATGCAACGTGCGTCATCGTCTAATCTCCCCATTTATATCTATTTTTCAGTGCAATATTCAAATTCACATGAAACAGCAACATAGAATTCGTATGCTGGTGTTTCGAATAAACTTGACTCTAGACAGCTTCTCAGAACCTTCTACAATATTTTGAAAAAGATTCCCGGGCAGATTGCTTCCTGCCCGGAAAACTTTTTCAAAACTTGAATTCACTATGCTTTGGCGCATTGCGCATGTAAATAGTTTAACCAATTCTAATTTAAAATTGCATTTGCTAAACAAATCTGTAGATATGCAGCAGGCTACGCCACAAGTCTTACTTAGCGTCTTCGACTTTTTTCTTTTTCTTGCTCTTAGCAAGCCATACAGCCGCCGCTAACGATGCACCCGGTAAAAGCTGAAGCACTGTAATATTGCGGTCCATCCCATTGTCGCCAGTTTGCGGGTTGATTCTATCCGCAGCTATTCTATACTCCAAATCTTCGTCCGTATCAATGACATATTCACCATCATCATACGGTAAATAGACATCTTCTACATCCCGATCCGGAGGATCTAATGGAAGTTGAGGCTGATGAGGTGGAATATCCATTTCCGGCTGAGGATGAGTCGGATCTGTCGGCTGTACACGGTCAGGAGCAGGACGATTATTAGGTCCGCCACCTATAATTCCCGGTGGGCGATTGTTGCCGCCTGGCCTCCTATGTCCGTCAGAGTCAGAGTCCGAATCGGCGTCTGCATCTGCGTCTGCATCTGCATCAGCGTCTGCGTCGGCATCTGCGTCTGCATCGGCATCGGCGTCTGCGTCGGCATCGGCGTCTGCGTCGGCATCGGCATCAGCGTCTGCATCAGCATCGGCATCGGCATCAGCGTCGGCATCTGCGTCGGCATCTGCGTCTGCATCTGCATCAGCGTCCGCATCAGCATCCGCGTCTGCATCGGCATCTGCATCAGCATCGGCGTCGGCATCTGCATCGGCGTCTGCGTCGGCATCAGCGTCGGCGTCAGCATCGGCATCAGCGTCGGCGTCAGCATCGGCATCAGCATCGGCGTCTGCATCTGCATCGGCGTCGGCGTCAGCATCGGCATCGGCATCGGCGTCTGCATCTGCGTCCGCATCTGCATCGGCATCTGCGTCTGCATCAGCATCGGCGTCTGCATCAGCATCGGCGTCTGCGTCGGCATCTGCATCTGCGTCAGCATCTGCATCAGCGTCGGCGTCAGCATCGGCATCTGCGTCCGCATCGGCATCAGCGTCCGCATCGGCATCGGCATCAGCATCGGCGTCTGCGTCGGCATCAGCATCGGCGTCTGCGTCGGCATCAGCATCGGCGTCCGCATCTGCGTCTGCATCGGCGTCTGCGTCAGCATCTGCGTCTGCATCGGCATCAGCGTCTGCATCTGCGTCTGCGTCGGCGTCGGCATCAGCGTCTGCATCTGCGTCAGCATCTGCGTCCGCATCGGCATCAGCATCTGCGTCGGCATCAGCATCGGCATCAGCGTCTGCATCAGCGTCGGCGTCTGCATCTGCATCAGCGTCAGCATCAGCGTCGGCATCTGCATCGGCGTCTGCATCAGCGTCTGCATCTGCGTCGGCATCGGCGTCTGCATCAGCATCAGCGTCTGCGTCTGCATCTGCGTCTGCATCCGCGTCGGCATCGGCATCTGCGTCAGCATCTGCGTCTGCATCGGCATCAGCGTCTGCATCAGAGTCAGCATCCGCGTCCGCATCAGCATCTGCGTCTGCGTCGGCATCAGCATCAGCGTCTGCATCAGCGTCTGCATCTGCATCAGCATCAGCATCTGCATCGGCGTCTGCATCTGCATCAGCATCCGCATCGGCATCTGCGTCAGCATCGGCGTCTGCATCGGCATCAGCGTCGGCGTCGGCATCTGCGTCTGCATCGGCATC
>Ga0131853_10018408_pt1 | contig 12705 bp, 8 predicted proteins | sample TergutLab28metaG_FD_92764 | JGI IMG/M metagenome (GOLD analysis project Ga0131853, IMG submission 92764) | Labiotermes labralis P1 segment gut microbial communities from Petit-Saut dam, French Guiana - Lab288 P1 (version 2) (version 2) | ecosystem: Host-associated > Arthropoda: Insects >...
AAGAATAAGAATTAGAAGAACTACATGCAGCAATGTCCAAATCAAGAATGTTCGTGCCCGCTACTAGAAACTCCGCAGTCTACATTTCTCCCTTAAGTGCAGAAACAAAATGTCACCACCTTGTAAAAGAAGATACTTATAGTCCAGCACATTTTTGTCTTTACGTTACATAGCAGACAGAAAGACAAAAGATTCAGAACCTATCCTAACCTAACCTAACCATCATTCGCCCTAATAGTGATTTTCATCTTTCTAAAGGAATTTTATTTGATGCTATTTCTTCTGAAGTGTAAATAAAATATATATGCAGCGTATGTAATTATATTTCTCATAAAATTTTATGATAATATGAGATTATTGGTTTAATTTAGTATGTGAAGTTCCTGTTTGTATTATGCAGGCCTATCTAGAGTACTTACGTGGTAACGAGGTGAATCCTCGAGGACACACTTGTAAACCTTCTGGCATTTGAATTTGAGATCGGGATTTTTGTGATAAAGGTCACTGAACTACGAAATTCTTATAATTTGGTTTGCTTTGTACTTCAGATAAAATAATTGTATAAAGCTCTGTCGCCTGTAGAATTTTGAAGATGACATACCTGTCATTAAAGATACCCTTCTTGTCTTGAATTATCTCGCTACAATTTAACCAACAGCAAATACGTATTTACAGTGTTCAAGAAAAATAAGACCTTTGTTAGTTTTCTCTATGCCATTTTGCTTACAGAGCAGGTTAATTGTGCTGGTTAAATAAATGCTAGCAATGAATATGTTCAGAACGATAGCTTCTCTTTGAAACGAGTAACAGCAGGACATTCACTGGCCACCTGCCTATTGAAACACCCTGCTAGTCCAACTTCATGTTCACATTTATATTTCTACATAACTACGAGCACAAGGAGTAGAGGGTTTTGCTACCTTGTGTCAAGCCTCAGCTCGGAGACACGGAACAAATTGCTCACTGTGTCACGAACATTAGTCACACGTTGTTGCTTCTTTCTTTTATGTTCACCTGTCTGTCTGTCTATCTGTTTCTTCATCCTTCTTTTCAGCAGATCCCTGTCCTAAAAGGCTTTACGTCGCTTGCACCTACAGTGGATGTTGGTGCCATTTCAATATTTCATTACGTAGTCTTCATTATTTTATTTTATATTTTGTGATTGTGACGCAGATGTCAGCTGATACCTGACAGCAACGATAAACGTTATTTTGTACTAGACAGAGATGTATATCAGCTGTCATGACATTGGATATTGAGGAAGACGATCAAGTGATTCCGACAACTCGCCTGTATGAAGTCCCATTATCATATAAGAAGAATGTAAAAGAGATAGAGACACAAGATAAACAATAGGGTTTCTCTCATGACAGAAACAATCCTAGCTGTAAGAAAAGAAAAAAATCTATGCGTATATAACTTTTATATTAAGCCTAAACTATTTCATTTGAAATTGTTATATTCCTTCGCTCTTCATGAAAGCGAAATTCGCAGCGGCAACACTGCATACAGACTTATTACGATACACCATAAATGCACTCCGACAGCAACATATTGAGCTAAATTTTATAACGTTTTTGACACTGTCCATCACCTCTGTTTTCATAACACAATTTCTCGAAAACTTGATCTCTTTTCCTCTTAAGGTGGAGGAGGTGAGCAGTGGTAGAAACTGTCTCTTGGAAACGGACTTAGTTAGGATTCTGTTCCCCATTTTCCAACCGAAGGCAAAAAAAAAGGACCTGTTTTCAAAACTTTGTTATGCGTAACACCCACGACAGGGACAATGTCAAACACGGTAGGAAAAGTAGTTATTGTGGTTGGTTCGCGTAACCATTGTTGCAGTGGAAATGGAACGGTGCATTATATGTTGTTGTTGAGCTACAGGTCACTGTCAACTATATAAAAATACTGAGTGTTAAAAAACAATGCTTTTATAACAATTTTTGGTCGACGGTAACACTAAAACGTATGTCGGTACGTAAGTATGTCTTCGTGTAAAGTGCCCGATGTTACTTTGAAAAAAAAAGACAAAGATTTTTTATTTGCTCATATCCTTCTTTGTACGTAAAATTTGGCTAAAAGGATCTCCCGCAAAATCACAAAATTCCCGAGGTTAAGAAGTGTTTTTTCTAGACAGATGAGAACACAAAGACTAATGAACAAAGCTATACGACAGTACTTGGTTAGTGATATATTTCTCTAATAGAAATATAAAGCAAAACATCCATTATTTTCTACAAGACATTATAGGTTTCACACAATGTGTCAATACGCCTAAAAGTAATTTCGTTCCTAGCGCTACCTATAACTGAAAAGGCAAACTGTTTTTTTCTTTACTCAATTCACTTAGTAGAAAGTTCTGAGTCATTTCCTGCACACGATGCAATGTTACTCCTCTGTTGTTGTTATGTTCAATGTCATCTATACACAACATTGTAGACTCTGAAAGATTTGCATGTCACAACAATTCCACCTCGCGAATTTGTGATCGAAAAAGTACACAAAGGTCCTTTTACCTGTTCTTATACAAGGTCTATTTAGCCTGGAAGACGACGTCGATGTTGAGGAAAGAGACAACCCGCACAGAAGTTCTCTGTAGAGGGACTTCTGCCGGATCCTAAAGCTAGTCACAGCTGTCGCTACTTCAAAATGAGCGGGGCTGGTCTCGTACGTCAGTGTGAAAGTTGCGGGTAGTTACAGATATTATTGCTTCGTATTCGTGATATCCCTAGTACGAATATCAAGACCAGACAGTTAGAAGCCTTTGTAGCTTTCTTTTTAGCTTCTTGAGAGAGGTGCAAGAGCAGTACCTTATTCAGAACAATCTTCATCTTTCTCCATTGTTGCTAGCACAATACTCATAATCACTCCATTTTTATCGACACTATAGAAAGAACGCGGTTAGCACATCGATATGAAATTAATTATTAAAAAAAATAATATAATTCACTAACACAATCTTCTCGTTTGGACTATACCTCTATTCTCATTTTTTTAAAAATAAAACACGACTTTTCGGAAACCGGCTCTGCTTCCTTCTTCAGGCAAGGGAAGTGACCATTCTGGTTGACGCCTCAGATTACAAAAGAAGAAGATTATGTCAGCCGCCATATAACTTCGTCAGTTTCCTAGAGAGTTGAATAACATTATATTTATTATCTCACGTCCAATTCGTTACAGTCTGAAATCCCCCCTCCCTCTCCCAAATATCTATTTCTTCTTTCCCCCACAATTTTGCACTCTGACCCACCGCGACAGCCTGAGCACAGCAGCAAGGTACTGAGAAGTGGAAGTAACAGAGCTTTCTTTTATTCCTCCCATTTTACAATTCGATATCATTTCTTGGGCCTGTGATAAGAATATTTAAGTTATGTTCCTTCTCGGGAAAAAACAAAAAAAAAAAAACAAAAAAAAAAAAAACCAAAACAAACGACGGAAAGAGATATGGACTGTCTTGTACATCTTGATTTTTATTTCAAGACACTAACCAGGAACACGGGTGATTGCGCGGTCTAATGGGTAGGTCTGCGGCCGTTCGCTTGCTGGGACTGCGGGTTTGAATCCCGCCTGCGGCACAGATATCTGTCTCTTGTGGGTGTTGTGTGTTGTCAGGTAGAGGGTTCTGCGGCGGGCCGATCCCTCATTCAGAGGATTCCTACCGAGTGTGGTGTGTCTGATTGTGATCTCGAAACCTCAACAATGAGGCGGCCTAGGCCTGGGTATGGCTGTTAGGCCACAGGAACCAAAAAAAGGGGGAGGGGGATATGCCGTGAAATATTGAAAAAGAAACAAAGAAGTCATGAAAAGTTCCAGTTAGATAGCCGATTCCCCTGACACCAATCGAAACGGTTATCTCAACAAGAGTATCCGCATGAACACTGTGTTCAGCTGCTCCGTATGCCAAAACGGCCATAACAAACTATGTGGTATCAGAAGACTCGACAAGCCTGGATATCCAGGACAGTGACTAACCATGCACTGTGTTCCCAGCATTAAGAGTGACTATTTTTCTCTGCCGTACGTCCACACCCAGTCTGGGTCCCACTTGGTCTTTAGCTGTTATGAAACAGGAGACTATTTCTACGCAAATAAAGGGGCCGAAAAGTTAAGGTAACTGCCCCAGTTTAAAAATGCCTGACGCTTAGATCTAATGAAAAATGTAACTTTTGATTCAACAGACGAACCAAAGTGACTGGCAGAACAAGCAGAATAAATCCAGATAAAGGCACATTTTAAATTAAAATACAAAAAAAACCACCATGGGACAAACACGCAATGAAACCTATGAAAATCGAGTTTATCCCATAGCAAAGACTGTACCCAGCGGGTAAAGCAGGGCGATGACTTGTGGTCTATCTGACAACACTGTGGACAGGAATGTTGTGTAGCTCGTCTAGCAACTGACGCTAGCGATTCCAGAAAATTGCTAGGAAAAATGACAGACGTCCAGTTATAAGTACTTGTTTTTTTTAAGACAGCCGTTTATTGTACATTCTGAAATCGTCTATTCCAGTTTTTGTATTGAACTGTCTGTTGTTGTCGTGATCGTAGTTTATGTGTCTGAGGTCATGGATATTCCTTTCCAGACAAAACGACGGTACAGGCAGCGTTCAGGAATTCATCAGAGAAAAACTGTATGGCAGAGCGTTGCAGAATGTAGTCATTCCACAGTGCGCATTTACCGCGTACGTTAGGATCCTAAGCATGAACTCCAGCACCTGAGTTTGCTTCTGTCAGACATTCAAATAGTTCGTTCAATGAATTTAAGTTTATAAGCATATAATTAAGCACTTCGACCCAAACAGACAAGGAGCTACGGGTTGAATAACCGAGCGATCGTGGATCAATTCTCGGCAGCATCAAGAGATTTGTCTGTATTCCCACAGCGTCCATACTGGCCCTGGACCAATCCAGCCACCAAATCAATGGGAACCGGGGGCTCAAAGGGCCTGCAGGCATAAAGCTTACTATTCTAGTGTCAAGGTCAAGATTAAGTGGAACTGTAACTTCACTTCCCCACACGTCTCCATAGCGTGCACAGAGAAAACTTTACGATTGTCCAAATATAAGAACATCCAACACGATGGACAACCGTAGCATTACTCCTTCCACTGACGGACACAGGCACAGTCCTTCCTTCCTTCCTTCCTTCCTTCCTGACAATTTTCATTACTTTCCTCAGACTCTGCACGCGACTACTTGTCTAGTGCGTGAGAAATACCAACAAGATGCACCTTTATTTCATTAATTTATCCTCTATATGTTTCGAACAAACAAATTCGTCATCAGAAGTTATTTCTGTACATGCAGCATACAGTATTTCATGCATCTATGGGTTTCTATCCGCTAACACGATACGATTGGAACAAAGGTGCATCTTTTGGTCTTTCTCACGCATATGTATCACGATGCACGGTTCAGAGAATGTAAAGTTTGTCTAGTGCCTTGACTTAAGTCATAATCGCTAAGTCTGCAACATTGTCATGTTACCATACAGAGTAAGAGCGGCACAACTTTTTAGTGGTTAGGTAGTCTAAATTCGCCACGGAACTGTTGGTGTTCCACAGTTAGTTTTAGTTATAAGAGCCCTGTATAAATGAAATACTTCTGCCGGATGAACCCCATGGAGCAGTCCACCTTCAGAAGCTTACAACGGTTCATGTAGCCACGAGACTGCACCCCTTCTGTGGAACCAAATGGCTCATTATCATGCTCGCGAGAAACTTGTCTTCAACTTGGCCCGAAAAAGTAAATCCAGTTCAAACCTCAACCGGTCTCTTTAAAATATCTCTTAATATTATCACCGTCTACAACCCAGATCTCCCAAGCAGACATCTCGTTTTTAATTTTTGACTAAAACAGTGTGTGCATTTCTCACAGTTTCCATATGTGCTACATTCCCCGCCCATACCATCGTCTTTTATTTGGTCATAGTAATATTATGTGGTGAGAAGCCTAATTATTCAGTTCTTCCGTATGTAATTATTTCCATACTTTTGTTATTTCTTCTCCTATAGGACCAAATACTCCACTGAGCAGCCTCTTCTAACACACATTAAATAACCGTCTCATCTTCAGTACAAGGGACAAAGTCACACGACCGTACAAATTAGTAGGTAAGACCAGAACTTTTCAAATTTTAATCGCTCCTATTCTAGACATAAAACAAGTAGACAAAATTATCGCCCATCTAGAAAGTTGCACATTCTGCGCATATACAGGAAACACGATTATACAAGGTGTGAAGGTTTATGGACATTTAAATTACTGGATAGGCACCTGTATTTAGTGGCATGCTATTGTTTTCAATTAGCATGTCACGTGGCCTGTAAAGCTTGAGGCTCCTCTCGTTTGTAATTAATGGTTAAGTGTGACGACTGTTGTAAACTAACTGGCCGCTAAATAAAAGCCCTGAACGATACACGGGCCGTTGTCCGCGGGTGGTCACTCTAACATCCACTAACAAGGCTTCTTGCGTGGACATTGTAGTACATCCTTACAGCTATATATATATATAACAAATGATGTGTTCCAGTCCAGGAACTGTCCGAAGCAGCAGGAACTGAAAATGAATTTCACACAAGCATTGCTTGAGTGACGAATCATTTCGATCAGAATGCGAACTCCTGTTTGGAGATTCGCAGCCTCGGCAGGTAGTTTGTAATGCTCTCACATTGGCTTTGATGAACTTCAAGTACTGATCTCGCAGAATAAAAAATATGAAATTCTTCGTATGGCTTCTGATGTACTATGTCAAATGGTCAGTCTTAAAAGGGAACCAAAGAAAAACTATTTTATAGCATAAAATACATTTAAGTCTTCAAAAAAAATTCTCGCTACACGCTTTATATCTTCAGTAAGAAATGTTATGACCAATGAAACAGGCCCATGCAGAATTTCTACTAGCGCAGTGGTGCACAGATATTTCCAAACATTTGGGAACAAGCTCAAAATTCTAGGCGCCAGAAAGGACATATTAAACTTTAGACGCCTAATGTCAACTATAGTGGTCGTACCGCACCGCTAACCCCTAAATTTGCATTTTATATATTTATTCAACAAATATATGTACTGAATATTTTAAACATGATATATACTCTCGGTTTTTTTCCTCTTCAAAATGCAGTTTATTTCATAATTCTAAAGTATTTGGTTCCTGTGTTATTCACATTTTATATACAGGGTGTGCTAAAATTAAAAAAATAATTCCGGCGCCAAAATGTTAAGCAAGTTCCTTACGGAGAACCCTGGAATTTAGGGCGCCATATTATACAATTTAGTTGCCACGGAGACCTGGTAACTGGGGTTTGTGCACCCCTGTATCAAAGTGTGCTCCGACATGGAATACGCCATTTCAATATCGTCATCGAAGGGTGTTTTAATTCAACCAAAAAATTCCGAAAACTATATGAATGTGTTTGAATATAGCGTTTTCTTCAAATTCAATTTCTGCAACAACAGCTTTATTACTGATATCTCCATGTTCTACGTCATTATGCTAAGAATCCCCTTTTTTTTTGTCCTCTTATCCAAATAGAAGACTGTGCTAATTAAGCTCTGCAGTTGTTACAGCATTGTAAAATAAAAATTAGCGTATTCCTTTGCTTTTCGCAACTAATCTTATTTCCTACGTTATTAGAAACACACCTCAAAAGAATTAGGAAGGAAGAGCGTTCTTTATTCATATCCCTCTTTGGGAGTTACGGATATTTGTCACATGCTTCAAATATCAATCAGTTCTATTTATTCATATTTATAATGCTTTATCTTTGCTTCCTTGTTCTCTCTTAGCCCAATCACGAAGAAAAAGGCTGTTAGAGGGCATAATTAAAATATTCAGAAACAACCTACACGTAGTAAGGGGGCAGGGTATGGACGAAATGTAGGGAATAGGAAAGTAGTAAACTGTGCAAACATATCAGAGATAAAATATACAAAAAAAAAAACATCTGCTCATAATCATAAGAAACAGATATGTCAAGTCAGTAAGATACGACCGTTACTAAAGTCTACCAGGTAAAAAATACTTTGGAGACAAGAGGAAAGTTTTGACAGAATTGAATACGCGTACCAAAACGACAAGGTAGACAAACATAAAAGGAAGTTGGTACTCTGCAACTACACAGTATTACTGCGGCAGAGATTCATGTTAGATAACAACCCGCAGCTCATTCAAATCGGAAAATATGTAGGAAAACGTACATTTCATCGCTGTATTGTAGCAGTTAAATTGTATTAACATTCATATATGATTTATTGAACGCTAATGTAATAAGATATTGGAAGCAAAATGTTACATTATTATTATAGTGCTACGGCAAAACATTCCATAAAACAGTATTCTTCAGTTTGACGGCCATGTAAACCTTAAACCTAACACAAGCTACAGGGTGTTGATTTAAAATACTCGCATTAAAATGAAAGAAGTCATTGAATCTTTGAGAAACAAACATGAGAACCAGAACTTCCACAATATAAGAAGTGGAAGATGGTATTATAAAATACTGATTCGAACCTTGGCCAGTGTAAGGAAGTCCGGTTGAAACCTGATCTTTTAAAGACTTACATCGCATTTCCAAGTACAGCTTTTGTGTGCGGCTCTACTCCTGTTTCAGCAGCTCAAAGACGTAGGAAGGCACATAAAATAAACGGTTGCAAGTACAACTTGGGTTAATAAAACGCACTGCAGTAGCTTCCACGTACCAAAAGAAGTGGATCATGACGCATCAATCCAACCGATGAACTTTGCTTCGGAGAAATGGCAGGCTGAGGTTAGTCTAGTGCAGCAGTTACAGCTGTCAAGTAACAGGAAACACGGGTGGTATAAAAACAAGACAGCCAACGTGTTACCCATCTGACGAATGAGGCTGTTCGGACTGCACATTGCAAGGTACAGTACAATGCGAGCCACACAACAGGTACTGCACAGTTGCATTTGCGAGCTTCACTCAGTACTTACTGACTGACGGTTCAGTTTAGAACACAATGTAAAATGATCGCAAGATTATTAATAAACCTTTTGACGCCTAATGTCAACTATAGTGGTTGTACCGCACCTCTAACCTTTAAAGTTGCATTTTATATATTTATTCAACAAATATAGGTACAGAATATTTTAAACATGGTGTATAATCTCTGTTTTTTTCTCTTCAAAATGCAGTTTGTTTCATAATTCTAACGTATTTGGTTCCTGTGTTATTCACATTTTATATACAGGGTGTGTTAAAATTAAAAAAAATAATTCCGGCGCCAAAAGGTTAAAGCAGACTGGGAGGTCCGCGTTAAGGATAAAATAGGAGTGACATTCTAACTTCCGCCTTGGGAAACTGAGAAAGGCTGTGATAACACTACTCAGTTACGTCAGTGTTAAAACTACAAACACTGTTAATTCCGCTGGTTCGCAGACTCCTGTTGATTGAGCAAACCTGCACTAAACGTATTTTCGCCTCTTCTATATACTGAAAGCATGGTGTGGAAGACAGCAGACAATGTACGTATAAATGTGACATTGAAGCGTGTTCTAACAATCATTGTTGCAGGGGAAAATGCAATACGTATTACATATTGTAGGCATTTAGCCTTTGTTATCCGGCATGAAATGCGCATGCGCCACTTTGTCATGTGACCTGCCCCAGTCTACAACATTTTTCCACATTATCTCATATACGGCGTAATTTTCGAAAATAAAAAGCTACCGAACACAAAATGTGTTTTGGTTTTATCTGCAACATTTGCCTGAAACATTTCTCATTCTAAGAAGAACTGAACGAGATGTGATAAAAAATGTATATAGGACTTCATGTAAAGTATCCGTTATTCTAGTTCGATTTTAATGAATCTTGAATTTTCCCAAAAGTTTTTCGAAACATGTACAAATATCAAATTTAATGGAAATCCTTCCGGTGGGACCCGAGTTGTCCCAATCGGACGGACGGACGGACGAACAGGACGAACATAATAGTCGTTTTTCGCAATTTTGCAAATGCGCCTAAAAAATGGAGACTAAATGACAATATTGTTACAGTGATTAATTAGTTAATCCACTGCGTGAAATTCAAGTCTAAGAAGTGTTCATGTGCTGTGTGTTGTGTCAACATCCAAATACGTTGGTCACACAACACACACAGCACATGAACACTTCTTGCCTACATAAATTTAGTACAAATTATTCTATGCCTATTTTATTTTTTAACATATATTGTGAAATCATACATTTAGAACTTAATATTTTATAGTTGTACATTTGCTTGGTTGATTGTAAAAAATACTTTAAAAAAACACTACTCTGAAGATGCCCCCAAAAAAGTGACCGAAACATATAGAAGGTTTAAAACGATTACGATGTAATAAATTCATATATTTTCATATGCACTTGTTGGTTTTATTCTCACAGCGAATGCATGCAAAGTTTGGTAGAGACACGCCATGGGTGGCGCATTAGAAGACAGCATTACGGTTTCCAAGTAAACTAGCCCTGAAGGTGGGAGATGTGCTAAGCTGGTTCGGGTTCGTATCGAGCAAAGGATTTTGTTTGAATTATTTGATTATTTAAGCAAATACAAAATCATAAACCTCATCTCAATTCTTTTACTTCAAAATTCATAAAATAATAAAAGGAAAAATATCATAATCGGACCATAATAAAGGGAAAATACATAAAGATGTAAGCTTATAGAGCCTCAGATTAGAAGAATGGGGCATCAAAAGAGAAGTAATATAACATATTCCTATAGCAGCTAACCATAATTTTATTCATTTTCTAGTTGTCTTTCAGCACTATAATACTAAACTTAATGTAACCACGTGGTGGCACAGTTGGTTGAGGCACTGCACTACAAGCCAGAAGGTCGCGGGTTCGATTCCTAATAGTGTCATTGGAATTTTTCATTGACATAATCGTTCCGGCCGCACTATGGCCCTACGGTTGACTCAGCCTCTAACAGAAATAAGTACCAGGAATATTTCCTAAGGGTAAAGGCGTCCGGTGCGTAAGGGCTGACAACCTTACCACCTCCATGTGCCGATTGTCTTGAAATCTGGGAGCCTCAGCCTCCTGGAAACCTCAGGGCCTGTCCAGGCCTGTAATGGGATTGTTTTACCTTTTTAATGTAACCATAATAAACCCTATTAAGCAAATTTAAGTTTATCTTGAAAAATCTAGGGAAGTATATACAGCTTTGCTTTTAAGTATTTATTTCGCCTGGGGTATGAAATAAATATCAAACCATTTCATTCCAGTCCGGCTAAGAGCAGATCTCACGGCTTTCTCGTCGAGTTGAAGAGACAGATAAGTCTAACAAGTGCGTTGGCAAAGGGAACATTTTCATTAACAATCTGTCTGGAAATATATCGTATTTCAGAGCCCATCATCTGATATTCCATTACAACTACCGTCTGACAGTCTTCGATTGCTCATCATTCGAGCAACGGATCTTATCTATAAGGTCAATTAGATGTGAGGACTGGAATGCTGGACAGGATACCAGTTGCTTTGGTTTACTCGTTTGCTTCGAGTGTGCATAGCTGGAGCTTTATATGTGAAGCCGATGGACAATTTCATTCCCTGCTTCTGCCTTCCCGGAGGGAAATTTGAGTTTGTGGTTTATGCGCTTTAATCCTCTAAAACCCGATGGCAATTAAATTATATGTGACACTAAGAAAGTTTGAATTTTTTCCACACTGTACTTATATGTTTGGTGAATTTATCACAACAAAAACCTATTTTTTTCCCTCAAGAACATTACGTGACTAGTCTTTGTAGTGGAAGCACAATTGGTTTCTTGTGAGTTTGAAGCCAAATTTTTATTCATAATTTAGAAGAATTTGCATCTTCTATTAACCTGTTTTAATTCAATATTATTGTTAAGTTTCTATGTCATTCACATTTAACGATATAAAATTTCCTTAAATTGTCTCTCGGCTTTGCTCACCACTATGAATAAAGGCTTTCGTCTATCTCCACCCACGATATTACAGCCAGGGTTTCGACCGTCTCGGAGGTAAGTCGTACTGGAATATCTGCAGTGTGATATCATTCTTCAAAACGTTAAAGAGAACTCTTCCATTTACAAGAGTTTTTTCAGTTACCTGATTAATGTAATGATATTTTGCCAACTATGACGACAGGATTCCCTAACTGCTGGTAATGTAACTATGAAAACGTAAGGAGTTAATTTTGTTGTTTACGCGTAGATTGGGAAGAAAGAGAAATGTATCGGTCACGAAATGTCCAAAGAAAAGTTCATTCCTGCTGTTGATCTAACGATTGTAATTCACGACTCCCAAAAGTGAAAAACGTTGGAGTGCTAACTACATAAGAATGAAGTAAGTTACGCCGCACTGTGGGTCCATACTTTTATTTATATAATGTTATCTTTCTACTTTTAATCTGATTTCATCTACAAAACTGGGATCTAAGAATAGGTAAACAGTGTATTCCAAAACAACTGAAAATATTTAACATGATGTGCGAAAATAGATAAGGGATGATGGCTCTTCCACGAGTGTGATTTCTAAAATACAATACTGTCAAACAAAATGATATATTGTGCCCTTGTGAGATCTGAAAACTACACAACTGCAGGAAATACTGCCTCTTTCTCGGGTGACATTACTCTAGGATGATGCAGTATGACTTGTCAAGCGACTTCTTTCTCCGTCCATCTTTTTCTAGAATGTATGTATGTATGTATGTATGTATGT
>Ga0131853_10018409_pt1 | contig 12705 bp, 6 predicted proteins | sample TergutLab28metaG_FD_92764 | JGI IMG/M metagenome (GOLD analysis project Ga0131853, IMG submission 92764) | Labiotermes labralis P1 segment gut microbial communities from Petit-Saut dam, French Guiana - Lab288 P1 (version 2) (version 2) | ecosystem: Host-associated > Arthropoda: Insects >...
CATATACCATTGCTGTGTTTACAGTGAAAAACTCCTGATGATGGACAGAGTAACTGTCCGAAACACGTAGAGTTTTATTCCAAAAATAAATTTGAGAAATTAGTGCATCTAGTTAGTTTTATTTTTAGAATTTATCACAATGCACAGTCACCTGAACGTCATACTAAGGAAAAATGGACTGTGCTAGTATTAATTTGAATTTTGTCCATTGTCCGAGACGTACGTGTATCTGAATTGCTTACACAACATTTCAGGAGTTGACATTACTCTCTCCTTCGTGTTTCTAGTTGTCACTTTACTGAAAGATTTAATTAAACTGAGTGTAGATATTTCTGATACTGATATGTGGTGATGACAGTGACAGGACCTGCAGCGATCGAGACTGGATCTTGCTAACGATTAGAAACGTTTCCTTTCCTTACACCTGGTGACGGAAACAGATCCAGTTTCCGAGAGGCCGTCTTAAAAGGAAACCAAAACCCAAGGACATAGTCCAAAATAAAATCACCTGCCTACTTACAGATTGTATTCCTTTATCTGTACTGTCAGTGGCACCCTTACGGCCTAGCGATTGACGCATTCTTTCGCAACTTTCTTTTTCGCTGAGTAACCCCTAAAATAATTTCTCGTGTTCCGAGGAATGCGTACCTAAAAAAAAAAAAACTTTCACAACCCAGCAAGAGTTGATAATGGGGAGCCCAGTTCAGTTACTGCTAAATTATTGACAAAAATTTAGTTGTAAGTAGCGGGTATGTAAGTCAGTTAAAACGCAAAAAAAAAAGTATTTTGTGAGGTATTTGGAATGTCTGTTATATTTAATTTTTTTTATTCCAAAGTTCCTCGTGAAATCTGATTCAGAAACTAGTTCTGACATACGTACAGTATTCGCAAGTGCCTTTAGCCACCCCAATTTCGCCACTAATATTACAATATTAAAGTCACAAATTGCGTCGTAAGGGCAACCGTTCTTTTGAAGTCAGGCGTACAGTCAATTTCTGATTCGTTGCTTGGCCCGTTATAAAATATACATCAGAAATGGGACAGTGCCCGGCGTAATAGTGATGTGAGTAATCGGCCAATGTCGCAAACCTGTATAAAGTGCGTAAGGCATTAATAAGCGACGCCGTACCCTTCACAGTTGGGGGGGGGGCTTCAGAACGGAAAGCCCTGACATTCACTGTCGTGAATTGGTAAAAGCTGATTATATGCCTGTGTATGTGTGTGTGTGTTAGTGTGTGTGTGTTAGTGTGTGTGTTAGTGTGTGTGTGTGTGTGTGTGTAGCATTGATCGTGCTTCTGAACGGTACGTTTGGTGCAGGGGATTCCCTCTGCGTTTATGGTGACTCGCCTGCAGTTACCGATCGCGCATTTTTCTTTATTTGCACTCGTGAGTCTATCCTACCTTGAAATGTGTTCGATACGTCTGGCCGAAAGGTGTACATGCAGAGGAGTGTGTAGTCCGAAGCCTTGGGACATACTGCTTTAACTTGCGAAAAATATTCTAATAGGTCGTCTATATATTTTGAACGTTTTACGTAAATTTGCAGTAATGAGTACGTAAAGTAAGAATATATTCTTTCTGTACGTTATCAAAGAGTATGCACAGTAAAGCGAATTGTTAGAAAATATTTTCATGTTAACGCAGATTATCTGGTGGCGGGACTTACAGAAGTAGGCCTACTGTATTGTTCCAGAGACTGCGAACACTGGATTGGAAATGAAGCGGATCAGAGATGATGTAACAGATTTCTGGAGCTACGGGCACCTTTCGGATTACGTAATAATACGACTCATTTATAAAAAATTCTTATTAATTATGAATATTATTAATATTTTATATAATATTGTTATGTATTAATAGTGTAATTGGCAGATCCCGGTGGCCACGCTGTCTAAGGCGTGGGTCTGCGGCAGCCCGCTTGCTGGGACTGCGGGTTCGAATCCCTCAGACGGCATGGATGTCTTTCTGTCGCGAGTGTTGTATTTTGTTAGGTAGAGATCTCTGTGACGGGCTGAGCACTCGACCAGAGGAGTCCTATTGAGTGTGGTGTGCCTGAGTGTGATCTCGAAACCTCAACATTGAGGGATCCTAGGCCCAATAGGGGCTGTCGAGCCATCAAAAAGTGTATTTATTAAATTACTTAATTTTGTTCCTTTCATACGAAAAAGTGACGGAAATTGTATTATGAAAATGTACCCTGACATTATAAGAACGTATATATATATATATATATATATATATATAACCGAAGAGGTGTGTTAAGTGGGTGGTCGGGTCAATTGCGCGACTTACGTAAATTTCGGGTTACTTACAAGTTTCAGGAACGGAACCCTTACCTAAGCGGAAACCCTTCGTTCCAAAATCTGATAACCTGAGTCAGGTTAGCCTATCTCCGTGTAGAGTTTCTAGTCCTGCACATTACATATATGGTGCAGTAGCTGACCACGCAACCGGAAGTGTCGGCATTCCAGCGGTGTCTAAACTAACACCGATTCTTAGGTTTGCTTTCCTGAATAAACCTAAGAAAAACTTTTTTTGAACAGAGGCATCACGATGTGCTCATAAACGTAATGTAATATTAAATAATGTACGTCAGCACAACTACTTTATTACACAAGGTAATTACATAGGCTACATGTTTCAACTATTGTTCAGTCATTTTCAGGCCTATTTTGTCAATTGAATCTCAAGATGCTATGCACACATTGGGATCCCATCGTGTTTACATCCACGGAAATACATAAAAATTAAATCATTTGTCTCACAGGTGTGACGTGCAAATTGTGTTCACATCAGTAGTATATATTTTATGTATCCTACTGATGTGAACACAATTTGCACGTCACACCTGCGAGACAAATGATTTAATTTTTATGTATTTCCATGAATGTAAACACGATGGAATCCCAATGTGTGCGTAGCATTTGAGACTCAATTGACAAAATAGGCCTGAAGATGACTGATCAATAGTCGAAACATGTTTTTTTTGCCTGTGGCGCTGCGGCCCAACGAGGGCCATGGCTTCCTCATTTAAGAGGTTTCTTGATCACACACAACGACTCATCACAGTCGGTAGGACTCCTCTGGACGAGTGATCGGCTCATTGCAGAGACCTTTACCTGAAAACACACAATACTCACAACAAACAAACAAACATCCATGTCCCCAGCGGGATTCGAACCCACGATCTCAGCAGGTGAGCGGTCTCAGACATACATCTTAGACCGCGCGGCTACTGGGACTGGCAGTCGAAACGTGTAGCCTATGTAATTACATTGTGTAATGAAGTAGTTGTGCTGACGTACATTATTTAATATTACACTAAGAAAAACAGTAGGGCACAGATGCCCCTGTGCACGTCATGTAGGCACATGAGGGGGAGTGGAGCTGTAGCTCCATTCCTTCTTAACTTCGTCGGCGCCAGATGGAATGTGAACTACCTCAAGCCCTGTCCGCTTTACCCCCGCAGAAGGAGTGTCCTGTACCCTTGAACAGGAGGTGGACGGGTGCCGAAGCCGGTCTGACGCTTTGGAGACATGAAAATCTCTTCCCTTCGTCAGAAATGACATCACAACTGTCCAGTTGTGCAGTCCGTAGCGTAGTTACCGTACTGTATGTTGGATGAAATGACAGCTAGCGCTTCTCTATGCCTTAAATGTTCAGGGAAGTGTTAAATGTAGCAGTGTATTTTGAATTATAACTTCGTTTCGCTGTAGTGCAGAGGGGCATTTTTGGCTTACAAATAATCATTTTCGAGCTAACTGAAAACATTTTGTTTTTATTTTCAACGGTGTTTCGGTGCTTTTGTGCTAAATGGTAAGTTATTGCTTATTCCATGGTGCAGAGTGCTAACTGGTTTGCAGCTAGTCAAGAAATTCCCCGCATTTCACGGAACCCGAAGGTTCATTACCGCACGCACAAGCGTCCGCCACCTGTCTATCCCGCATGTGAGTGTTTCTTAACAAAGTTCTTTAAAGGGAAGAGTTGTTAGCACCTCGCCCAACCCCCAAGCTGGAGGACCACCCCTCGTCGGCTGTCCGCCACTGCTTATTCAATTTATTCGCAGCTACCCTCCTTATCGGAGGCCGTTCCTCTATCCGCTACCTGAGGACGCGCCATGCCGTGGTGACAGGGACCCACTACATGGAAATGATAAGTTATTATGCAAAGATAGTTGTCAGTAAAAGTTTACGCATATTAATACTAATTACTTTTCGTTATTTTTTGCAGGTAAGTTGCCATAATCACAGGCTTGTAAGTATTACCCTGTATTGATTATCCTAGTATACAAGTAGCACGTGGCATGTGATCCTATATAAGGTTTCAGTTTGCTTGTGAATGTGGTACATGTTCATTTGCAGACAGTAACATAGATTTCCCTATTCCCGGCTTTACTACACTTATATTAATGCAACCATTTATATTTGTAAATGTATCGAGAGATCCGATTTCGAAACCCGTTAGGGGGCGTGGGAATTTTCCGGACCAATTCAGATCGGCCCCGATGCCCACCCAGCCTCCTGTGCAATGCATACTGGGTCTTGTTCCACGGAATAAAGCGACCGGGACCTGGCTCTGATCACCCACCCAGAATCGGTGTGAGTAATGGTAGAACATGTACTTTTATCTCCCCTCTGTGCTTGCTTGGCGTGTAATGGGACAACCTTTACCTTTAGCATGGCCGAGTTGGTAGAATATCTACCTGATCATGCTCTGTTCTGACAAGTGAATGTAACCATCTTACAGAAGTCTGCATTCTCTTGACAGTGCTTCTCCATATTACTTGTATAACGAAGGTAATTTTGAAGTCTGAACACATGATCATGAAAAGAAAACTCGAAATAATTTTTTATGAAATCGCTTTGCTATATAGGTATGTCGAATAAACCTTAAGAACATACTGCACATTTTATCACGCATACTGTTTTAAATATGAATTTATAATAGGAGACTCTTCATAGGACGTGACTGTACCTTATTGCAACGACCGCGTACTTTCAGGATGGGGCAATATTTCACAGCTTAGCCGCTGTATATTACAGCATGCTGCATACACACGTCATAACACATTTCAAAACATTGCGGCACACTGTGTACACATGTTTCAATAGGATCTGCAAAAGCAGAGAATATGTTCTGTTACTGCATGCATATGCAAACGTTGGTCATTCGTTGGTGTTAGTGGCCCACGTACGATTTGTACTTGCTAATGAAGGCCCGTTGTCGTAATATGAGATCGAATTGAGCATAAGCGGTAAAGGTAAACAACGGTATTTTGGAATGTGGCGCATTTGGTTGGATAGATGGCTACGAACGCTTCGGCATAAACTGCTGCTTTCGTCTGTAGGTAGAAGTAATTCTCTACTTGTATATTATCTTCATCTTTTTCATTCCTGTCTCTGTCTTAAGGATAGAAAGATAAGTTATCTACCCTGAAGATGGAGAGAGCAAGTTTTCCTGAAATTCTTTTACCTATCTTCCAAACTACGTGGAGTTCTCCCAATATTCGTCTCTGTGCAAACATCAAATCTGACATGATAAAAGATAAAACTGACTCCTTGAGCAAGTACTACAACAAGGAAGTACTGTATAAGGGGCGTGGAAAGCTATCTCCACGCCTTCTGTACAATACTGTAATATATTGATATATTTAGTTGTCCATCACGAAGTTCCAGTCATTTTAATCCCTATAAATTGCTGGCGGTATTCAGTACGTTGGAGGCTTGGTGGTCCAGAGTTGAATGGAAGACGCAGAATTGTATCTGGAGCAGAGCACAGCATAACTCGTGAAGATTATAATAGGTGATGAATTCCCATGAAGACAGTTTCTTAATCTATTGTGAAATACAGAAAGACGCGCGTAATTACATTTACAAGTGAGAAAGAGGTTAAAATTACAATAGGAACCAATACTTTTGCAACAAAAAATAAGCTCGCTTTTTTCAAATATGTGGTACTAATTTTGGCCAAACTAAAATTAGCATGGGATGTGTCCCATTTCTGTAGAGCTCCAGGAATTTTTTAACAAGGATTTTTACCTGCCTGACACGTGTATTTTATTTTCGTTGATTTTCAGCGGTGTTAGTTGTATTGATTTAGTACTATATAAGTTTCCTTCTGGCTAACAAAACGAACGTCACGTGCCATACTCGGACACGAAATTATTTATAGATGCAGCAGGGGGTTCGAACTAAGCCGACGTTAATGGCAGTCGGTTGCAGGGAAGCAGTGCTGTGAATGCAGCGAAGTAATGCGAGGTCTGCTGTTCTGACAGCGGTGTAGCTGAAGATTCCGTTCTTCTGGGATGTTATACCGTGTCGTTGGGTCAATGGTTCCCGACGTTTAGAAGAATCATTGTTCCTTCACTAGCATTTCAAGAAGTGAGGCCCTTCTTGAATTGCCTGACCCTGAAAATGGACGCACAAATATCCTTCGAAACGCTGACATCTGTTTAACCAACAACATAGCATAGCATTCCAGGAGATTCGAATCTTTAACGACGTAAAGATCAGAAATTTTGCGCGAGCTTTGTCGGTAATACTGCCACAATTTCTGAGTTTGTACTTCGGCTGGTTCAGTGCTTGGTCACTAGGTTATGGCACTTCCTCAATTGTACGTCACAGGTTATAAGCAGTAAGGGGGAAAGATTTGAGTAGACGGGAAATGTACGTATACCGTAACACTGAGGCGCGTTCGTGCGAACATTGTTCCTGCGGAAAACAAAAGTGTTACGTGTTATGAGTGTGTGTTTGTGGTTTTGATTATACAGTATACAGTGCGCATGCGCCGTATGATATCTGTGGCCTGTCCGGCTCTGCCACTTTCTTCCACCTTATCTCATAAACAGCGCGATTTTCGGGTAAAGCTTTTGAACGTGAGAAGTGTGTTTTGGTTTTCTCTGCAACTTGTATCTGAAACATTTCCCATTCTAAGAAGAAATCAGCGAGATACTGCCTTAAATGTACATAAGTCTTCCTGTAACGTACCCGTTGTTCGTGTAAGATTTTAATGAAATTTGGATGTTCTCGAAAGATTTTTGGAACCCTACAAAAATATATTTCATGAAAAGCTGCCCAGTGGGAGCCGATTTGTTGCATGCGGACGGAAGGGACCAACCGACTTGACGAAGCTTATAGTCGCTTTTCGCAATTTTGTGCAGCGCGCCTAAAAGTCGCGGATGTTTGAAAATACTGTCACTGTGTTTGCCTAGAGAGAAAAAGTAAATAATAAATATTCTCTGAATCAGGATGACCAACAGCGTGTATAATATTGTTTTTTTTTTAATTCCTTGGCTTTGCGTAATATATTATGTTGTGTGCCCTGCCTAAATGGCGAGCTCTTAAATCCACTCTTTAAAATACAGAATGTCGAATAGTGAGAAGAGAAGGTCTTTATTATGTCTGTGTTGTTGCTCGGTTTTGAGTTCAACGACCTCTGCCTACAAGGACTGCTAAGTTCATGGTCAAGTGTAATGTTGTGTGCTGTGATGAGCACCCCACTTCTGTGGCTGTCTGTATTCTCCACCATCGCTGAAGCTGTTAATATGTAAAGATCTACCTGTGCTTCGCAATGCATTTACCCCTATCCACAGGCCGGTCATGGCCTGACAAGTGAAGCAAACCAACCCCTCTTCACTCTTTATATTATATCGATTTCAGTCAGCAGCAAGGAGGGGTTATTTGCCGAATAGCGAGGGAACTCAGTTAGGAAACTGTGGGGCCCATATTTCGAACACAGCTTGACAGTAAAATACACTGATCATTGCATCGCAGTAACGAATGCTGAACATTTAAAGTTGATACCCACTCTTACAGCATCTGTTTTTATCGGCAAAAGTTTAAGGTTTTGATTCTCTTGTTATAAACAGACGAGAAGCTGGTGTGCGACATCAGGATTATAGTATTGTTCAAACTTTGGGACTTCGCCACATAAGTAAAGTGTGGAGTGAAGGAAAGGGAACATTTGTACGATCTAGGCGGAGATGGAAGAACAACACTAAAACGTCTATTATGGAGTAGGCTGGGCGGACGTGGACTGGATTAGTCTGGTTCCGGGTAGGAGACAGTTGATGGCCTCTGGTGAATATGGTAATGAACTTTCGGGTTCCATAAAATACGGGGAATTTCTTGGCTAGTTCGTGGATTCTTAGCTTCTCAAGAAGGACTCCATGTAATTAGTCAGTTCACCTTTGTATTAGCTTCTTTATTCCTCTTACGCGTGCCACGTGTTATAATACATTAAAATACCCTTCTACAGTACAGTACCGACTGAGCTTTTCAGGTTTCCTAAATTTAATTCTCAAGCAAATCGTATTTTATCTAACCAACGACGGAAGTTATTCTGAACTTTAAAATTTTTCATAGCGCAAATGTCCTTGGAGTTGTGCCTAAACGGACTTAACACACACATACATACCACAATCATGCCTGCAACCGCGGCCAGAGCAATTGCAGCTTTGGGTGATACGCTGTTTATTAGAGACTGCACTGCCAAAGGCAGCATGAAACAGCAGTGAACAGAACTTAGAGCAGGTGCATTGAAAAGAATAACAGCACGTTTATATAGCTGTGATTAACTTCTACCAACAACAGTCTTTTCATTTTGTTTCATACTCTCCTGAGAAAAATGAAGGAACGAAAGGCAGTAGGCAAGATGGAACGAGTAGCTTTGCCATTTGATGGCGAACGAAGCCCACTGCCAAAGTCCCGTACCTGGCAACGTTGCATTTCGCCTCGCTGTTGTTTTGCTGCAGTCGCGACTGTACTTAATATCGGTGACAATAGCGGGCGTTTTCTTAATTCACGGATTTGTTATATATCAATCGATTGCTCCTAATAAACGCAAACTTTATGAATGCTTTCAGCACTTAGAGACAAAAAGTTATTCACTCCCAATACATTTGTTTAACCTGTCAAATATTCTGTACGAGAGACCATTTACAGAACCAGTTGAGTAGCCGTTCTAGAAAGGGTGGTCTCGACGCACACCCTCGCACTGAGCCGCGCCTCGCGTGGTCTGCTGAGAAGTTTCCACCCTCCGGTGCCACCCCAGTTCCATGTACGGTTGTCATGGAAACACCCCTTGTTTCCCCCTATTATTACTACCAGTACTTGCTGGTTGGGGTTGCTGCACCGTCTCGTGTAGTAAGACCCTGAGGAGCTAGACGCCTACACCCGTACGTCGGCACTCAAACCGGAACGATAGTTATTATTATTTTTGTTGTTGTTACTGCCACTATTGCTACTACGCTACTACTACTGTTAGTTGTAGTAGTAGTAGTAGTAGTAGTAGTAGTAGTAATTCGAAAGCTACCCCATGGGTTGCATTAGTTTTATGATAACGTACAGCATTCTTATGCGTCAAATATAATACATAAACGAAAGTAATATTTCGAAACCAAAGTGTCAGTTGGAGAGCCGTATCTTAAGGAATAAATTATTACACTATGAAATTCGCTGTAAATAATTAAGCATACTTATGGCAGTAAGTAATCAATTTACAAAACAAAATTAAACAAAAATTTACTTAAATGAATTAGCTTTCAGTCAACGCCCATAACTGTTGGGAATTTTGTTAATATTACACACTGAATGGAAAATATTAAATTCCGCTTAAGTGATATAGAGAGAGTGGTTTGTAATTCATGCACTTGACCTGCTAACGTTTCACAGTTTTAAAACTTTATTAGATAATGTTGTTCCCTGTTTGTTATTTAATTACATTTTAAATATCCAACGCTGGCTAACCACACCACGTAAACTTAGATATTCCTAAGTACTTAATCCCCTTGTACTTGATCTTATTGAGGCTTGCAAAAAGCTAACAATCTGTGTGAGAGATGACGTTCTCACGGAAATGGGGACGGCAAGATAAGTGTCTACGTTTCGGAAGTACATATCGCCTCCATCTTCAGTAACCCAGACCGTGGAAAGAGTAGGTAGAAACGTCGGCGCTTAGCTGCCTGGAGTTTGAAGTCACTCTTCTAGAAGCTTCATATTTTAGGTGACAATAGCCTTCAACTAAATACAGGAATTTTTAAGCTTTGGCAGCGATGTAGTTGACATCTCTGTTCTTCAGGGATGTAGTGCGGCGTCACGGGATGTTTGTTTCCCGATCTTTCGAGACGAAATAATGATCTTATTCTTCAAAGTTCGAAATCTCCAAATCTTCTTGGAGGTTTCTACCGTTGCCAAAATGCCCATATTTATTTAAGTGAGACATCACCGTTGTGCATTATTCAATGATTAATGGACGTATAATCTTGGTTTAACACGACTTTATTATATGAACAATTTAAGTGAACAGAGCTTCATGTTTCGGCTTACTTGACGCCGTCTTCAAGCTTTGACTTAGAATAAATAAATATATAATTAACAGCGCCTTTCTTGTCATTTACGGCGTTGTTAATTATATATATAATTCTTTCAATTCCAAGCCTGAAGATGGCTTCGAGTAAGCCGAAACATGTAGCTATGTTCTCTTAAATTGTTTATGCAAAACGTTTTGTTAGACTAAGGAAGACGCAAGGAAACTGGGTTATAGAAATTGGCGGGCGGATGCCCAGGATATAGGTCGCTGGCGACATTTGCTTGAGGAGCGACGGCCCACCCAGGGCTGTATAGACGATGATGATGGTAATGATGATGTGTTAGACTAAAATTATGCTTCTATTAATCATTGCGATAATTATGTCGACGCGAAATGCAGGAACCAACAACCCAGAGATGTGGCGACACATACCAGATAATTTACTAGCCCCATGAATTGGGAGTTCTTCTTGAAAAGCTGCCGTTTACTTTGATACTCAAGAAATTCCAGACATTTCATGGCAACCGAAGATTTATCATCATATTTACAAACATTTCTCCATATTCTTCTCATCTTTGGTTTCAAACTTGTCCACAATCTGTCGAATTCGATTTTTTCTCAGTCTCTTCTGAGTGTTCAACAGTCCCTACTTCTGTCTGGGTATTACGTACTTACTAGCCGCAGCTCTTAGGATTCGAAGTCACATATTGCCGGAATGCGTCTGCTACATATCGACCAGTGACACGTATCATGTCCAAAGTGTAAGAACTGTCTTGGAGCAAAGTGTCGATTACGCGTCATCTAATTTCCAATATTGTGAAAATAGTATTTCGACATGATACATTGTGGTTGCTGGTGTGGCCGCTTTAACGAATAGTCTAGCAGTAAATTTCCAATATAAGGCTAAGTCCGTGCTCTGAAATTGGTATCATTAGCATAGGCCTACTACACGCACGGCAATTTGTGCGGTGTCTGACTGGTGGCTCGTATATTGTGGCATTAAGATCATCCGAAAGTAAGGGGTTGGGGCTTACGGATAGACTCTGAGTAGTACTTAACGAGAGAGAGAGCGAATGGGTTATGTTATCTTTTTTATTCTAAGCATTGTCGAATAGGGAGTAATATGACATTTGGTCGAAGGGAAATAAAAATTGTCTCCTTAAATTATAGGTGCTATTGACATCAGGGCTGGCCAACATGCGACCCTCGGCCACTTGAATAGTTTGAGTAATACAATTTAACAAACATAATATAATATGTATAGAGAATATAATATGGCAAATTTATCAGCGTACGAAATGTTTATAAGTTATAATTAATCATTTTTATGACAGCACATAACAAAGCAATATATCTTTGTTTTTCATGAAGTTCACAAATCCCACTAAATTGTCATTCAACCGCACTGTTAGCGTAAGTTATTATCTGTAAATAACCCGCTTTCGATGTATGTACACATAAGTGCAGACTTCATGCAAGTTGTTAACGAATTATGTGGTCCTTCTGTGTTGAAGTTGGTCAGCCCTGACTTACGTGTACAAAACTTTATCGCCTTATCCTAAGTTCTTATCGAATCTTCGTCAGTTTGGAACAATCGGAATTTTGTAAATGTAGGCACACGCATCACTTTTAATTTTACAAATGCTAACAAACCGTAACAGCAGTATACTTGATGAAAATCAAGTTTTCTGTTTCTCTGTTTAACATTTCTGGAATAGACAGGTTTGAGACAAAACATAAAATATTCATTCTTTGCGCAGGCAGTCTTAAGACAGGCCCATTGGGTCTTCCAAAGCCAGTTCTCCCGAGAGTGAGATTTAGTGCTTTCTCTTTCAATTTCCAATATGTACGTTATGAACGTTGCTAGGACAAGAGCGTTGGTTTTGCCCCTATAAATTCGCATTTTATTTAATTACATGATACGAGATGTTCTTCTTTATCTGAAAGAAGAACATAAAGTTTCGGAGATGAATTAAGTACAAAACAAAAGAAAGTGTGGTAATATTTTCCATGATTTTAAAATTTTACGTATTTGAGTTACTGGCAGCTTAACTAAATGTGGTGGCGGCGGGGGCAGCTATGGCTGCAGCTTTATTGGCTTTTTTGTGGCAGTTGGCGGAGGCGGTGGTCGCTTATTGGTATTGGTGGTGGTGGTTATGGTGGTTGTGTTGGTGGTGGTGTTGGAGGCATCGTTGGTGGAGGTGGCGGTGGCGTTGGTGATGGTGGTGGTGGTGATGGTGATGGTGGTTGTGTTGGTGGTGGTGGTGGAGGCATCGTTGGTGGAGGTGGCGGTGGCGTTGGTGATGGTGGTGGTGGTGATGGTGATGGTGGTTGTGTTGGTGGTGGTGGTGGAGGCATCGTTGGTGGAGGTGGCGGTGGCGGTGGTGGTGGTGGTGG
>Ga0131853_10018410_pt1 | contig 12705 bp, 7 predicted proteins | sample TergutLab28metaG_FD_92764 | JGI IMG/M metagenome (GOLD analysis project Ga0131853, IMG submission 92764) | Labiotermes labralis P1 segment gut microbial communities from Petit-Saut dam, French Guiana - Lab288 P1 (version 2) (version 2) | ecosystem: Host-associated > Arthropoda: Insects >...
ACACACACACACCCACACACACCCACATACACACACACCACACCACACCCACCACACACACACACACCACACCACACCCACCACACACACACACACACACATACACACACACCCACACACACACACACACCCCACACCCCCACACACACACACACACACACACACACACACACACACACACACCCACACACACACACATACACACACACACACACACACCACACCTCACCCACCACACACACACTCACACACCTCACCCACCAGACACACACACACAAACACACACACACACACCCACACTCACACATACACCACACACACACACACACACACACACACACATACACACACTCATAATATCTAATACTTTTTCCCCACGGCAAATAATGGTTACGCGAACGTGCCTTTGTATTATTTAATACGTATATTATCAGTCATGTGAAATATTATTAATATTATTTCGTTATTATAGATTTCTTACATCAGCTTTAAATGTTTATTGCTTTCCTATATCCTATGAAGACAGACAGACAGGCAGACAACTATACTGTTTCAAACTGAAACATCTATTCCTGTTTTTACATATATATACATAAGCATTGAAAATTCCCTCAGAGTAGCTAATTTTTTATTTAACTCTTTCTTAGATTTAGTAGTAATTGTATCGACCAATCCCGGTGGCTGCGCGGTCAAGGCGTATGTATGCGGCCACTCGCCTGCCGAAATTGCGGGTTCGAATCGCACCGGGTCATATATATATGTCTGTTGTGTTTTATGTCGTCAGGTAGAAGGCTCTGCGTGGATCTGATCACTCGCACAGAGGAGTCACACCGATTGCAATGCGTCGTTTTTTTGTGATCTAGAAACTACGTCAATGAGGCGGTCGTGGTCCGGGTTGGGCTTCAGCACCACCGGAAAAAAATTATCAACAGTGAATTTTCTGTTGTTAATGAATCTTAAAATTATAAAATATAGTGTATCGTGGATAGGTGTGTGTGTATGTGCGTGCGTGCGTGTGTGCGTACAGACACGCATGTCTCTGTATTTGTATGTACGTAGTTACAGGTTTATATTCCGATTATACAACATCGTCGTAGAAATTCAAAGCTTTATGCCTCTTCAAATGTGGTTTCTCTTTGGCAACAGCTTCAAACGTTTTCCTTCGCGCAGAAGATATTACTTGCCTCCTCTCATACATAATATTTCTCCCGCTCATTTTGTCGGCGGCCTTAGGAAATTGTCTGCAACCTGTATCAAAGCCCAGACTGTGTGCAGGGCGCGTTACCCCACAACAAGAAAGGGTAGTGAGAAATTGCAGTGCGTGTTTCTGAGCGCGGAACGCGTGCCCTCAAGACTGCCCTAATTGTGACCTTCACGGGTTTTATTATATTTGTACTTACGCTCTAAATGACCTTCATTTGTCACTACAAATGGAAACATTCCGATTTACTTTGAATTTAAAATCTCTTGCAAGAGTTTACCAGCAAGTGAATCTGTATCTTTTCTTAATTCAGCACGGCGACATGGCAGAGTGTGCGGGCGTGGAGGTTACGTTCCACGTACTATTATCGAACATTGCGGTCGAGGGGGCGCCAATTCTGTTTCGTTTTGTTAAATTAGGTAAGTTTCACCCTTTTTTTTATAGGCTAGGAAAGTCCTTAGGGTGAGTAGAGGTATAGCTCTACTCTTTCTAGGACCTCGGCACTAGATGGGAGTGGGGGGTCAGCTCAACGCCCCGGTCGCCTCTACTCCCGGGAAAGACCCGGTATTCGTTGTACGGGAGGCTGGGTGGGCCCCAGAGCCGGTCTGGACAGGTGCGGAAAATCTCGCCCCCACCGGGATTCGATCTCCGAAACGTCTAGCCTGTAGCCAGTCGCTATACCTACTGAGCTACCCGGCCCACGTTTTGTGAAAGTACTGGGTTCAAATCTCGGCTAGCAGACTGGCTATTCTGGGGAATTTTCCTAAATATCCTCTGCCAACGTAATACCTCAAAATTGGCACAAGACACGTACTTCTACATATATTCCGATTCATTATTCATTCTAAGAGAATGAGATATTCCGTTTTGTGTGTAATGTAAAGGAAGAGTGAATGGCGAACCTAGATCGATAGCGGCTTCATATTAAGCCGGAATATTTAGCCAAATTTTAGATAAGGTTTTTAAAATTATTTACTGCGTGCATTTTGAATCAGTAATGTTATCTAATGTGGCAACTGCGCGCACTAGTAGCACATGATGTTACAGTCTTCCTGTACTCCCAGTATTCCCTGAAGATGGCATTAGTGATGCCGAAACATGTCGGAGTAAAGCCATGAATCTAATGTCGTGTCCCTGTAAGTGAATTTTGTTGGCACATTAAACGAAAAATATTCACGCCAAAGGTTTGTGTGTGGGAGAGGTTTTCTGTTTGTCTGTCTGTCTGTCTATATTCACCAATCACCATAACGTCGGACTCTATGCAATCAGACCGACTGACATCTCATTTAAACGGGCCGTTACAAGTAATTAAATAGGGGTTCTTTTGAGTCAAAACACAACTATCTTATTTTGTTTATCTTTATTTTATCTTTTATATACCTTATGACCTGAAGATGGCCCAGTGCAATGGCCGAAACATGTCAACTTAAATAAAGATAACATAAGACAGTTGTGCTTTGACTCAAAAGAACCCCTATTTAATTGTAAATAAAACACAAAGGGGATGATGCACCCAAAGGCCATTAAAATACCACTTTTTTTAACTTTGGCAGGTTTTTAATAACATTTAAAACGGCCAATTTACCAAACTTTGTACACTCATCTGTTTAATTTCTCAGGATTTCAAAATTGGAATTTTATTTTACTTAACTATTATTTCATTACATACTAGTTTGACCCCTAATTACTACTACTACTACTACTACTACTAATACTAATTACTACTACTACTACCTACCAGTACTATTACTACAACAGGTAAAATCGTCCTTTTCCTGAAGTTTGCGTAGATACACCTTCGGTGATTATATTGAGAGGGAAGCTTCACTCTGAGACCATCCTGATCTCTGACAAAAATTCGTTGATATGTTGCAAACGTGCTAGGTACTGAGCACCACATCTCTCACGAGAAGTTCCAGTCCACGCAATCTATTTTTTAATGCAATAAGTTTGCTGTATTTAGCGCGGTGATTATGCAATGATCCTGTACTTACAGGCTATCGTCGGTGTGAATATAATTATCTCATCTGTCCTGCCTGTGCCACTTCGCTCGGTGTCATGCAAATCAGTGAGTTGTGTGAAAACATTCATGAATTGTGAGTAGTGTGGAAGGAAGCAGTCCTGGACACTTCTGTTGATCGACACTCTAGATACGTTAATGCTGCTTTTTCAGAGGTTGCTGAGAACTCGTTTTTCGGAACGCAAAGCGACAGGGCGTGATGCTGACAGCTGTACATTCAGCTGGTCCTAAGGCTAAGATTTCCTGGATTTGTGCCTACATTTCCCCTGCCATCCGTTACAGTGTCTTTGTGCTTATCTCTCTAAACCATGCTATAGCGAAGCACAAATTTTTCAAAACTCTAGAAGCCAACTCTGTGTTCTAGACGCCAGAAGGGTGACTTTAAGCTGAGGATCTAAATTTTGGGGCGATCTGTGAACGTCGCTGTTCTCGGACGCTCTCTGCTCGTTGCACTTAAGCTGATATGTACATTTTTGTGCAAAGGAAGAACTGCAGTAATAAAGCTGCAAATATTAGGCTCCACCGTATGAAATTCATTTGCCCATGTGAACAGGCAGCTGTGATTTTTCATTCTTGATCTAGTAATTATTTTATATATTGCAAAATTTAACGTGAAGGAAATCCGCATTTTTCTAAATAATTCGGTTTAAGGACGGAGAAGAACTGGGCGACCGATCGTGTGAGAAATGAAGTGTTACAAATAGGCAAGGAGGAGAGGAATATCTTGCACAAAATACAAAGAAGGGACGTTAAGCACATTGGTCACGTCTTACGTAGGAACTGCCATCTAAAACAAGTTCTTGGAGGAAAGATAGAGGTAAGTTTAGAAGTGACGGGAAGACACGGAAGAAGACGTAATCGGCTACTGAATAACCGTAAGGAAAGGAGAGGGTATTGTAAATTGACAGGGTAAGAACTAGATCGCGCTGTGTGAAGAACTGGCCTTGGAAGGGGCCTTTGACATTTCGTTGGACAGACAATAGAATAATGATGATGATGTTCCATCAGTTTGTACAATAAAATAGACGACTTTTAATGACTTACTCAATTATTACACCAACTACTGCACATATATAAAATTTATAAAATTTACACAATAAAACGTTAAAAACTTTCCGACATGTTTCGGTCCTAGGACCGAAACATGTCGGAGAGTTTTTAACGTTTTAATGTGTAAATTTTATACATGTGCAGTAGTTGGTGTAATAATTGAGTAACTCGACAACATACACTGTGTAACAAAAAAATAAAAAAAAAGACTTTTAATGAAGCGGTTCTTTTTGTGGAAACGCGCTGTCTTAGGTATGAAGTGTAAACTGCTTCATTATATACTCAAATAATCTCATTGTTTTCTTTGTAATTTTGATACAGTTCATTAAGCTTAGCGTCACATTTACCTTACCGAATTTTTCCGAAGATGAAAATTAACGAAGCCGTCGTGACCAGTTCAAAACAAGGCCACGAATTTCTCCTGGAGTTGCCGAGGCAAACCACGATAGACCTTACTCCGTACCATCAGTAACTTGGTGGAGATTAGAAATATATTTCCGCTAAATCCAAGCTTAAAGTGTAAATAATAGACTGCCAGTTGTCAATCAGTAAAAGCCCTTTCATACAACATGCAAAGCAGATACTAGAAATACACACGATGTTTGAGTCTGAAAACATGAAGGAAGGTACAGTTTGGGAGACATGGAAGCAGATTGGAGAATAATATATAAATTAAGCTAAAAGAAATAGGATTTGGTGGTTTTGAATGGGTTAATGTGGCTAAAGTTAATGGGGGTGTTCTTGTAAAAAAGGCAATGAAAATTCGGCTTCAGAATTCGAATGCAATTTTTGACCAATTCAGTAACTGTTGTATTGTCTGAGAGGAAGCTGGTGCATGCAGTTGTTTAGTTATGCTTTTATACACTTGAGGGCTCTGTGGTCTATGGCAGGAATCCTTCAATAAAATCCTTATTAATTCTAGTGTTAGTTCTGAGACTTCAACCTGAAACGTAACCCTTTGAGATCTAAAATATTGTCGTGGTTTCCAACAATGTGATCGAAATTAATTTTCCAGAAAATCCCTAATTTTCGAATATTAAAAACATCCATTAGATGGCAGGAAAAATGAACGTAAAACGTTGTAACCTGAAGTGTCGATTGCAACTCGATATTGTTTCTTGTACACCGTAAAGTGCTGTCGAGTTTAACTCGACATTAGACCAATAAAGATTAACGGGCCATGATAAGTGGATCCCTGTCACCACGGCCTGTCGCGTCCTCAGGTTGCGGATGGAGGAACAGCCTCCAATATGGAGGGTACCTGCGAATGTGTTGAATAAGCAGTGGCGAACAGACGACAAGTTGTGGTCCTCCAGCTTTGGGTTTGGGCGAGGTGCTGACAACTCAACGTAAAATCAGGCTTTGTTACGAAAGAGATACTTGTGCCAAAACTACTTGGAAGAACCAGGCGTAGATGACAGGATAATATTAAAATGGATATTCAATAAATGGAATGTGGGGGCATGGAATGGATTGATCTGGCTCAGGATAGGGACAGGTGGCGGGCACTTATTAATGCGGTAATGAACCTTCGAGTTCCGTAAAATGCGGGGAATTTCTTGACTAGCTGAAAACTGGTTAGATTCTAAACAAGGACTTTGCTCCATGGAGTAAGTAAGTAAGTAAGTAAGTAAGTAAGTGTTAATGAGCACGGCTCTGTAATTTTGTGTGTTACGCCGTGGCAGTATCGGTAGGCCACACGTGTGTGTCTTGTTTTACGTTTGTCGTTAGAAGTACAAGACGCTATGGAATTCTGGTGAAGTCATAATGACGTACAAGGAACTGTGTTGTAACTACAACAGCAACAACAACAACAACAACAAATTCGGAAGCACTAAATGAGACAACTATAGGTGGCTTTAAACTTTTGTAAATTTCGTCGACATCGAATGTTTCAGCGCTAAAAGACTTGTGAAAATTCTGTGACACAAATTATGTAGCAGTTTCTTTTATTTATAAATATTTCTGAGAAGAATCTTAATTTGTTGCTGGGAAACCTGATGGACTCCATTCAGAAGCTTCTATATCACTGCAGTGCCTCCGTCACAACTGATCTGGTCAACCGCCAGTCCTTCCGCAAACACACAAATACCGGAGTTCCACCTTTCCCTAAAATTTCGTACTGGAGAATATTACGAAAACGAAATGGATTTTACTGTATTCTTTCTTTTGGGTGATACCCTGGCGTCTGAATTGTATATGCCAACGCAAGGGAATTACCCACAAGAAAAAATGTGACATTCATAGCACGGCGACAGTTGGCAGTAACGAATAAAATTTACTTTGTACCTTACAAATGTCGTGTAACAAGAACAGATAACCGGCGCTCCTAGCAATTTGCTTGTTTCCTTCTGCTGTCACAAGAATACAACAGTAGAGCATAGTATTTGTGGCGCTGCTGTTGGGCTTCATACAGGAGACAGAGAGCAATAATAATAACAAAAACAAAGCTATGCGTATATTTCCTAACTTCTTTGTGCAGTTTCTGCCGGTACGGATTACACCTATTGACGCAATATAATGAGATGTGATCTTCAAACTAGCTATAGTATCGGGTCACAAGATAACAATTTTACACTTGAAAACGTGGGTAGAACAAAGCTTTCCCTTTTAAGAAAACCGACATTCTTCACCGTATTTACAAACTGCCACCACCGAATCCAGTATCAGTGTTGTGCTATTAGAAATGTAACCTATTTAGCACTATTGCTACCAAATAACAAAAGGTGAAGCAGTCCCGTTGCAGGTCTGGAGTGGCCTGGAGGGTTCCAGGAAGTTAAGGTTCCCGGATTAAATGACAACGGCACAGGATGGCGGTAAGGTTGTCAGTCCTACGCACCGGCTGCCTTTACCCCCAGGAAATACTCCTGGTACTCATTTCTGTTAGAGGCTGTGTCAGGGCCATAGTGCGATCGGAAGCATTATGTCAATGAAAAATTCCAGTGACACCATCTGGAATAGAACCAACGACCTTCCGATTTGTAGCACAGCACCTTAACCACTGTGCAACCGCAGTACCCATTGCTCCAAATTCTTCCTCTAAATTTATTAGGTTTACTGAAATTTTTCTACGTTTTCATCTTTCGTTTTTGACAATTTCAAGCACAGTGACACCTGTCGCCAATTGCTGATTCACTTCACATAATTTTCATTTTACTGGTCACTTCAATCCTGTAGTGAGTTCTGTTAAATATTTTGCTAAATACTGGACAGTACAATATGTATGAATTCGCGCGGTGTCGGTATAAGATATGGTCTAGTATTTTTGATGTGTATTGTACCGTGCATCATCTTGATAGCTGAAGAATAAAATCCAACTAGATGCCACTTATTATTTTTATTATGCTTATGTTATGCTTAACATATTTCGGGCACCATTATTACGATGATAGCTTTGGTTACCACATAGGCCTACACTTAACCTCCCGCAGCAACTCGAGAACCAGACGGTCCATGCTGTAACCAAAATTATCGTCGTGATTTCCTGATGATGGGCATAATGGTGCCCGAAACATATTGAGCCCAACATAAGCATAACAAAGCAATAAGTGGCATCTAGTTGGATTTTATTCTTCAGTTACATTCTCGTATTATTTTATAACATACGACTGGATTTTGGAATTGATTACAATTTCAGCAAAGGGAACCCGGACATACTCGATTAGCATTGTGATTGAGTTGTGGCAAACTATCAGCCAGACAGTTTGGTGTTCATACAAGAAGATAATGAATTTTCGACCGGCCCCTACAATCTATTCTCCACGCCAATCATGCGGTAAGCCCCGGCGGTAGTGGCTACCATGTTTGCATTATTCTGAACCGGCTCGTAATCGCCAGAGTTGTAGGTTTTCCCACACCACGGAGCAGCATGGTTTTTGACACAGACCTAATTACTTCCCATAAGCCATAAATATTATGTGTTGCAAGAAACATCCTGGATGTTACTGCCAAGTAACTTGGTAGATACTTAAAGACGCCAACATCAACCGGTCTACCAGTTTACTTGGCATCACTACCCGGAAGAGCGTCCGTTTAGCTCTTTAATACAATATACAAATTTATATTCTAACACAACTTTGTTACACAAAATATAATTAATTAGAAGAATATAGCAGCTACAGCGTTTCGGTTGTCATGAAGCCATCTTCAGGCTGTAACTTAAAAAGGCTGTAATATACAATTGGTACTGCCTGTAATTACGAGATCTCATTTATATTTTTTGATTCATAATATATATTTAGTACAAAAGGTAAAATATGTATCATATAATATCATATCATATATCATCGTATATCATATCATATCATATATTATATTATATTATATCATATCATATAATATACCACATCACATCATATCATATCGTATATCATATATCATGTCATATCATATCTTATCATATCATATTATAATATAGGTAAAAAGGGAGTGGAGAAAACTACATAACGATGAACTTAATGATCTGCACTCCTCACTCCGAATACTGTTCGGTTGATAAAATCGAGAAGAGTGAGATGAGAGTGGCATATAGCGCGTATGGGGAGAAGAGAGGCGTGTACAGGGTTTTGGTGGTGAAACCGGAGGGAAAGAGACCACTTGGTAGACCCAGGCCTAGATGGGGGGATAATATTAAGATGGATCTTTAAGAAGTGACTTGTGGGAGTATGAACTGGATCGAGCTGGATCAGGATAGGGGCAGTTAGCAGATACCTGTGAATGCGGTAATGAACCATCGGGTTCTATGAAATTCGGTGAATTTCTTGACTAACTGAAAACCGGTTAGCTTCTCAAGAAAGAAGCTTCTACATGGAATAAGTAAGTAAGTAAGTAAGTAAGTAAGTAATGTATCTAACGGCATCAAAGTATTTTCGTGTTGTTTTCACATATAGGGATTTACTTTGTATCAATCCATGTGGGATTAGAAACTCCTCGACTGCTTTCAGTGGAAGTTTTCCTTATCGATTTTCAACAAAGTCTGTGAAGCTTTTTGTTGTGTTCATGAAGGTGCCCCTTTTATGGGCTCATGGAAAAGTGGGTTCCATTGTGATTCAAGGCGCCTGAAAATTCGGAACGCAAAACAGTCTCTCATCATGCTATAACGATATTTAAATTTACGGGATAGATTAAAGGAAACATAAGTCTTTTTAGTCCTTATAAATTAGGTCACACAGGGTGTACATTTTCTTGTTGTTCACGGAAGGTTTTTTCACATAGAAAGTTCGCATTCACTGGTGTATCCCAACTTATCTTTCGTGTTCAGGGACACAACAAAAGAGACGTTCTGTATTATGAATTAGTAGGAATGAGAATTGGAATTCTTAAAAAAGTTTGGCGATTAATTTTATTTTTGATATTAATTACATATGCAAAAACACGTTCTTGGAGACTTGGGAAAACCCACATTAGTTCTTGCATAAAATAGTCAGTATGCTTGGGAACGGGAGTTGACCACAACGTTGAGTGGCAGCGATTAAAGTGAAACTCAGAGAAGTGCGTCCGCTGCTTTAGAAGCTGTTACAATTTCACAAGCAGAAGGACAAGACTGGCCGTCATGTAAGGATGCTGAATAGCGTTACAGGAAGACAAATGTTGGGGGTGACGGAGTTAAGGTGAGGCTGTGAAGCTGGACGTGACAATGCGAAATTGACGCAGAATGCAGAAAGACTGATTTACTGGCTTCCAAGCTAAATGACTAGTTGAATGAAATCCATAAAATACACAACAATGAATTACATAAAATGTAGACAAGTTAATTCCATAAAATATGGACAGCTTAATTCCATGTAATGCAGTACAGTTAACTCCATACAATACAGTAAAGTTAACTCCATACAATACAGTACAGTTAACTCCATAAAATACGGTACAGTTAACTCCATACAATACAGAACAGTTAACTCCATACAATACGGTACGGTTAACTCCATACAATACGGTACAGTTAACTCCATACAATACAGTAAGTTAACTCCATACAATACGGCACATTTAACTCCATAAAATACAGTACAGTTAACTCCATACAATACGGTACAGTTAACTCTATACAATACAGTACAGTTAATTCCATATAATACGGTACAGTTAACTCCATACAATACAGTACAGTTAACTCCATAAAATACAGTACAGTTAACTCCATACAATACGGTACAGTTAACTCCATACAATACAGTACAGTTAATTCCATACAATACGGTACAGTTAACTCCATACAATAAAGTACAGTTAACTCCATACAATACAGTACAGTTAACTCCATACAATACAGTACAGTTAACTCCATACAATAAAGTACAGTTAACTCCATACAATACAGTACAGTTAACTCCATACAATACAGTGCAGTTAACTCCATACAATAAAGTACAGTTAACTCCATACAATACTGTACAGTTAACTCCATACAATCAAGTACAGTTAACTCCATACAATACAGTGCAGTTAACTCCATACAATACAGTTTGTCATTACAGTTTTTAAAGGTTTCTAAGAAAAAGCAAATTTTCCTTTCTATGCTCCAGCTTAAAAATTACGATTTTTCTCGCCCATCTCACGGACAGCAGCAGATGTTTCACAGCTTTATTTTATTCCCCTGGGAAGCAGATATCAAACCAAACCAATACCTTTTTCCAAATTTTTACTCTTGTGCGAAAACTATTTTAATAAACGTCCTAATATTATCCTATAAATAGCTGTGGAACTGAACTGACCTGAATGTCAAACAAACTCAGCGGAATCTACCAAGCAAAGACAATTGTACAGCAACCAGTTGGACAAGGAGCGTGAATGCATTACGAAACAGTAAAGTCAAATTACGTTGTTTGTACCGTGCGGTATGATGCATTAGAACTTCTGTAAATGCAGTCCCGTTACAAGCCTGGAGTGGCCCAAAGGGTTTCAGAAATTTAAGATTCCCAGATTTCATGGTAACGGCACAGGATGGTGGTAAGTTTGTCAGCGTTGCGCACCTGTCGCCTTTACCCCCAGGAAATGCTCCTGGTACTCATTTCTTCGATTATCAGTTTGGAGAAGAAATAATACTGAAAATTAGCTGGGTTTCCCTCATGCTGGAAAGCAGTTAGAACTGAAAAAACTTGGTAATCCTTCAATTTCATGCTCTACAGCCTGTGCAGAGACATGTACATTTTGATACTGTCTAAGTACTCTTTAAGAAAAATTAAATTTTGACGATATATTGCGACTTATTTCAAAATCTGGGTCACATTACCTCTGGCCATTATCAGTTCAAAATGCTATTTATTATGTGTGTACATTCCAAACAGAGCGGTATAACGTTTCAAACAGCCACAAGCTTGACATATGTCGCGTGCACGAACACCTGTAAATGGTCATTACCGTAAGATATCAGTTCAGAATAGAACAAGTTCGAATCTACTCGCCAAGAGAAAGAGTAACGTCTCTTAGGCACAAACACTGCAAACATGTTAAATTTACTGACGCAAGTAGTCGCAGACCGGTGGGTCCTAATGTAAAGTGTTGGACTTATATCGAATTTTAACCCTTATTGTCCAGTTTCGATATATGTATGTAAAATTATATAATTATACGCAACTCTCAGTTTATTAGAATTCTTAGTTTTATTTCTAGCTACGTATTTCAACTCGTATACAGACCCATCTTTAGACCAGTCTTTAGAGTGATTTGCATGTACAATTGTTGGTGCTTTGGAACCACTCTAAAGATTAGCCTGAAGATGGCTGTTTATATGAGCCGAAACATGTAGCTAGAAATAAAATTAAGAGTTCCAATAAACTGAGAGTTGTGTATGTCTATATAATTTTATAATTTTGCATACACATATTGATAAAACAAAACGAGGATGCCTCACTTAAAAAAATGTCCAGTGTCGAGTTGAACTCGACAGCGCTTTCCGTTGTACAGGGTGGGTCAAAATAACCTCCCTACATTTTAAGGTGAATAACAAAAAAAAACTATTCGAGATAAAAAAATTTATTTTTGGATTCTGAAACTACAACATGGGGAGTTTTAAATCACATAGTCTTAAAAAGAATATCTTGCAAGTGGTGGCTGTTGTTTGCGTGGTGTTTGCGTGCAGAGCGCCTGGGAGACAGCAAAACGGACCGTCTGACAGCCTCGATGTCCTCTGGTGTCCGAGAGGTCCGAGGTCGTCCTCATCTTTTTTCAGACACACTTCCCGTTTCCCTGAAGTTCTCAACCCACAACAGAATGAATTTTCGGTCCGGTACTCGGTCCCGAGCGGGGATTTGGTAGCGAGTACAGAACGCACGCTGCACCGCTACGATAGAGTGACTTTGCGAAAAGTAGCTTTCGACGGCAAATGCGCGCTGCTCGTTGGACCACACCATCTTTACGACTGCGGAGTGTTGTAACGGGAACTTCCCAACTACCTGCATCTTTCGAGCCCAACCGCACCCTTCTACGGCCTCCC
>Ga0131853_10018411_pt1 | contig 12704 bp, 6 predicted proteins | sample TergutLab28metaG_FD_92764 | JGI IMG/M metagenome (GOLD analysis project Ga0131853, IMG submission 92764) | Labiotermes labralis P1 segment gut microbial communities from Petit-Saut dam, French Guiana - Lab288 P1 (version 2) (version 2) | ecosystem: Host-associated > Arthropoda: Insects >...
AGACGGAGAGTATACACCATGTTTAAAATATTCAGTACATATATTTGTTGAATAAATATATAAAATGCAACTTTAGAGGTTAGCGGTGCGGTACGACCACTATAGTTGACATTAGGCGTCAAACGGTTAAAGTGACTGCTTATATGAAAGAAGTCGCAAAAAATAAAGAAGTATTGTGTGTAGCTCTGCGAGGTGTGTTATAATTTGTAATAGTTAAATTAACCAATTAAGTTTCCTTTTCAACATTACTTCACAGTTGATGAACTATATATATTTATTGTAGATGGAGACAGGTTATCATTTATACATATGTATATTACTGCATCACTCAGACAGAAATTAATAATATTTTTTGGCTAAAAGCACTCAAGCCAACACCAGACCAATCATTCACACAGAAATACAAGTACTAAAAGATTCAGCAACTGTCAAAAATTCATATTTGTGGAGAACGAGAACTGATTGTTTCAAAACACAAATTTAGTGACCTTTTATCTGAAAACGCTTTATAAATCATTGTCAGAAAACAGTTCAAAATTATTTAAATTCAAATTTTTCTTACGTTTGGTAAACAATATTTTACCTGTAAAAAATATAATCAGCACAAAAACCAGCAAAATATCTTCCTGATTTGGCAATATTAATAAGATCTCTCTATTTTTAAATAGGGAAAAATATTACTATTTTTTTTATTTATTACTCCTTGAGGTAAGTGGGGCCTACATGTGTACAATTGAAAATGAAATTCCTGTGTCCAGGTAATCCCAAGTTCTTAGACATTTGCAAAGCCTTTTCTAATTGTAATATTTACTCTATGAAACTTTAAATCAAGGATATAGCTTACAAAACTTTCGGAGTTGGAGTCTTTTACAAAGATATTATTAAAATTGTGCGTGAAAATGGAAACACATTTTAACACCTTTAATTCTATTTTTCATAAGAATAATTGACCTGGCCAAGGTGTGAGTGTTTTCCACCGAAATACTTCGTCACTTGCTGCTCTTGCAGTACGGTAATGCACAGTCGTATAGAAAATAAATTGTGTCAATATATTCCACAGAACGCAACAGGAAAACCCCAACGAAAATTATAGTTACAGGTCGTAAAATACCTAACTTCCGTTTTTCAAATATTATTCCAAAATCTGAAAGACGTAATTCCATTATATTCGTGTTCGTTACAGGTGACATGCATAATGCATTACGCTCCCTTGTTTCTCCCTTCATTCCAAATATGGATGTCTTGCGCCGGGTAACAAGCACTCTAGATCTAGGTGAAGAAGCAACTCGAGCTGCAGACGCCAGTTTCTCGGTTGTGTAATTGCTAGCTTAATTGAAATGTCATCTTTCTGTAGGACGGCCTCATTATGACCGGTGCGAGTGGTGCGAAGAGTTCACGTAATGGCCGCAGTGTGTGGTTCTGCGTGTTTATGACGTGCTGGTAAACATATGAATAATAACAGACTTAATTATTTCGTCTGCCACTGCGAACAGCCTGGGAGAGGTGACCAGTACATAGAAGATGTAGTCGCCGCAGTGGTCAAAATATGTACCACTCTTCCTCCCAGTCTAACTATGCTATTTAAAAGGTAATCAAGTTAAAGGAATATGTTTCTGACTTACACATACCAACAGTGGGCTATGCCAGTTGTATCGTATCTACTGTTACCGTCACCAGGGACAGAAAGGTCTCAAAAATGCAGCCACGAAAAGAGGGATTGATAAGGGTTTCTTAGGCGTTTGCCTAACTCCATAAGGTACCATAACCCGAAAATAAGGCCTGGTCCTCTAGGATGGGAGGAGACCGCGGTACCACAGTGGTTAAGGTGCTGTGATAGAAATCGGAAGGCCGCTGGTTCGATTACAGATGGTGTCATTGGATTTTTCATTGACATTATCCTTCCGATCACACTAGGGCCCTGGGATCGACTCATCCTCTAACAGAAAGGAGTACCACGAGTATTTCTTGGAGGTAAAAGCGGTCGGTGCGTAAAGCTGACAACCTACCACCATCCAGGGCCATTTTCACGTAATTTGGGAACCTGGAACCCTTTGGACATCTCGGGCCTGTAATGGGAATGATTTACCTTTGGTTTTACAAATCCAACTTTTTTATAATTGCGCATTCTTCTATGAAGGTCTAAGGGTGAGGGTCCAACAAAGTACATCCTGACTATGATGGCTGTGTGTTTGTCGGCGTTCTGCTTCACGTCTAGGCCGCTTTGAGCAAACGGAGAAAACCCCGCCATACCCAGTTTACTGTAGGCTAGCCGGATCAAAAATCTAGTCCTTACTGTTCGGAGAAAATAAAACTAACTACCTCCTCCCCCAAGAAAACCGCATCTATTCACCGGTGACCCAAAGAATACTATTGATCAATCTATCCCGATTCCGTAGAGCCACTACAAATACAGGGTTATTCAAAATGATTGTCGGGGTTTTAACAACTTGTCATAAACAATACACTTGAGATAGGATTATATGTATTTTATATAGTAGAACAACACTCCAAGCACCTGTAGGATGTGTAACAAAAACTTGGAGTGTTGTTCTATTAAATAAAAAACACACATACTCCTATCTCAAGTGTATTGTGTATGACAAGTTGTTAAAACCCCGATATTCATTTTGAATAACCCTGTATTTTATTACGAAATGTTTAATACTATATCTGTATAAACTGAGGGGGCACTGTGTTCATACAGAGTACATCCACAAGTACTTTACCTTATCACACATATCTTGTGATAAGCGCCAGCTTTCAGATGCAGCATGTCCCCAGAGGCCTTTCAACATTCTCGTCTGAATTCAGTAGTGCGGCGTCCTTAATTTGCTCGCTTTATGTTAACAGCATTATGTAACCTATTCAAAGTCTGAGTTTAGCAGAACTTCAAACAGTATCACTCAAGAAGCCTAAGTGACCAACGTGACGGTATTATCAGTACCGCTTTGAAAGGCTACGAGCATCTTTAAGCATTCAAATTGCGTTTGCGTGAGACAATATTAGGTAAAGAGCTACACTAGCGGTAACTATTTTACGTTGTTGTTTCAAATACTTTCGCATTTGCGTAAATATTATATACCAGTAACATTGAGGTGTGTCATCTCCGTTGTGTTGGTTCAATAACAAAGATTCTTTTTGTATTACATATACAGTCGAACACAACTATATTTCACCTAGTAGTACAGTAGGTATACAACTACATGTTTCGGCCCTATATGTTGGCCATTTTCAGGTTGTGATTTAATTTTCAGAGCAGCTATACAAGTCCGAGATCATGGTACCCACCATTGAAACAACGAGATCTCGTTCCCCCCACCCAACCCTCAATACCCTGTAAGTTAAATCACAACCTGAAGATGGCCAACATATAGAGTCGAAACATGTAGTTGTATACCTACTGTACTACTACGTGAAATAGAGTTATGCTCGACTGTATGTGTAATACACAAAAATTCTTTGTTGTTATATACCAGTTTCTAAGACTAAATTCTTAGATAGTATGATGCCTCCATCTTCAGGGTCAGGAAACTGTTGGACGCAGAAGATTAAAGCAGGAAGCTTCTCCGAAGTTTCGGTAGCTAATTTTAGTCACGGTGACTTGCAGCTGAATGCTTGAAATTTCGTCAGCACTGCTGAGACAACCTCGAATATGCAAACTCATTTTTATCACAGATTTTTAAAAAAAGTCTACAAAAAATTATCAGAAGGTTCAGTTGTGCATCACAAGATAACTTAAATGTCTGCAACACAGTTGTAGCCACAGGACATATGCATATATGATAAGTTGAAGGAAAGAAACCACTTAACAAACCAACACATTTGTGGAATGAAATTAAATCTTTCTTTCGCTCAACAGCCTAACCCGGGAGTGGCCATCCCATTTCTAGATTACACACAATTAGACACACACACACACACACACACACACACACATACTCGGTAGGAATCCACTAACCGTGTGGTCAGCCCGTCAGAGAGGCATCTACCTTTACAGCACATAACAGACACAAGGAAAAGGATATCCATGCCCTCTGCGGAATCCGAAGGTGCATTCCCAACAGTCGAGTGGCCACAGAACTACGCTTGACACTGCACGGCCAACGGTATCAGGCAAATAAAAATTTATGTTATGTAATCACGACGTGAAAGTAAATGCGTGATTTTGTTGTGTGTTCAGTGGCGGTCTGAACTGGATACGTGTGCTAAAGAAGGTAGCGATTTTGTTGCTTACTTAAGCGACAGTTAAGTTTTTTTTTAAGACGTATTCTACTTTATGAAGCTACTAAAATACGATATTTAAAAACAGAAGCAGAATAGTAATTTTTATGTATATATTTGGCTTTAAAATGACAAATACACTCCATATATTTAATCTAAATATAAGCCAGAAATTGTAATTATGAATTGCGAATTCAAATATAAAAAGAGACTTCATAATACTTTTAAGATTTTTAACTACTGAGATTGTTGGAATTGTACAAAACACTAGATTGGCGCGTCGATCAAATATTTAAACTGAACAGTTAACATTAAAACGATGATATTTTGTGGGCATCTATAATTCTGCCTACATCAGGTTTGTTACTGGAAAAGCAATCATAGCTGAGGCTAGCTGGAATGGAAACTCTTTACAAACATCACTGCTGATGGGATACAATACAAAGTCCCATTTACCTTCTGACCGTAATCCCAATATGAGAGATCCAAGCATTATACTTTGCTCCAATGCTTCTGAAATTCTGTTCTGTTCAGTGGTGTACAAGATCTTTCTCCAATGTGATGACGATGATGATGATGATAATGATAATGATGGTGATCATGATGATGATGATTGATAATACCGCATCTGGTAACCGCGAACAATGCACAGACATTATTCACAGTTGAAATCCTCGAATCTGGTGTTTGCGAAGAGGAAAATTTTTATGCTGCGCGCATAAAAAATATGTTTCCAGTTACAAATGTGTGACTAAAATGGATGAGCATTAGATTTATCTTGCTTCATAAGTTATTAGATTATGAAAACAAGAACACCTTGCCATAGTGAATACATTGTATATATATATGTGATATTTAACACCACGTTTTGCGCAAAATTTTATTTGTTAGTTGTTTCTCCGACACGTTTGGGCCTCAGTTTTTTGCCCAGCTTCGGGGAGTTCGTAATTTTCTCGACGTGTGTCAAGAGCTGATGCCGAAACATGTCGGAGTAATAATTAACAAATAAAAGCTGGTGTTAAATATTGTGTATGTAATATATTACATCGGAAATGGTTTAATATTAAATACACATTGTTCGTGTGTGTTCTTTTCACGAAGTTCGAAGCAAGCACACACAATTTTTCTCGACATTCTTCGTGGATTACAGTTTAATATAAAGATAATCATATTATTTTGGATGTAACAACCAAGATTTCTTGTTCAGTATGAAGTACACACGCTCTAGGTAGACAGGTTATTATAAAGTATTTCTTAACGAGGTAATGGATTTGGCGTCCTTTAAATTCCTTGCCACTGACAAAGAGTTATGTTAACTGAAACTGACACGTTTTTACAAATGCCGCAATTATGTTTCTGAATGTTGTGTTCGGTCTTGGTTTGTCATGTTTTTGCATTCTTATAACATTATGAGCCATAATTATGTAGGTTACATTTTTTCCAAGCATTTATATAAGATAGTTTCGCATGGTGTTCTATCGGCCCAATAAGAGACTTTACTACGAAATTAGGGAATTCCGAAAATAAAATATTTTTCCACTGAAGTATGAAAATTTTTGGACAATATTAAAATGTTTAATTTATTTGATGCAATTTTTTTTCCAACACTTACTGTAAGAAATGTCATATGTTTTGCAATAATTTTCAATTTTGTAATTTTGTTAAGGTGAAAAAAAAATCCTCAAACATATGCTGGCGTGCAAAATATTTGTACAAAAACATAGATTTTATGCTTTCCATCCCGAACTGTTATAACACACGTGCATAAATACAAACGTGTCAGTCAATAACACAATACTTTATTTATATACAATAATAATAGTATATTGTCAGGGCGACATGTTTCGACCTTTATTAGGTCATCTTCAGGCCCTCTGGGAAAAATATCCGAAAGCTATCTACGAAAGGTCGAAACATGTGGCCCTGACAATATACTATTAATATTGTATATAAATAAAATATTGTGTTATTGACTGACACGTTTGTATTTACAAAGACATAGCTTTAAATACTGTTTCTGTGGATGTGAAACCTGATCTGTCAACATAATAAAAGATGTTAAATTGAAAGTGATGATTTGAAAAGATACCTGAACTTAATGGAGCAAGAGAAAATGAAAAGGCATAAAATGCTGTGGGGAGAATTTCTTTTGTTTTACACATTACCGAAGGCTTTTTGGAGTGTGCTGATTATATGTAAAGCACAGAATGTATTAAAACCGCATGGCAAACTTCAGTATGAGAATGTGAAACAATGGGTGAGACATATAGCATGCGGAGAATAGCCTACATGTAAACTGCACATACTGTTTTGTTTAAAATTGGGGAGAAGTAAGTCGAGAATAAGTCTAGAACCTACAACACTAAACTAGAACTTAAGAAAATACTGTATGGTATAAATAAGAAGACTGATCTGCCTCTCAGTACTAGACAGATTGATAAAGTTCGGTTATCTGAAGTGGGACATTTCTAAATTAGCTGGATTAATAACGATTTTTCACTAAGAGGCACAACGTATAGGACTAATTAAGAAAAAAAAACGATGAAAGTTAAATACGGTGGTTTGAAATTCATCACAGGTTTTTCATCTGATAGAGGAGTTGAAGCGAAACTAATGTGTTGACACAAAAAATTTTCGGTTCGTTTACAATTTGTATCACTTGTTGCAAAATCTCGTACATAAATTGCAACTTTACGTTCAGTTGAACAAAGGTTATAAAAATTGTTGTGTGAATGTATAACGAGCTAACAGAATATCCATATATCAGTGGGGTGTTTCGAAAACGAGATATGATTTTGTGGATAGTTCAACCATTTCAAAATCTTTTTACCAAGCTCTCAAGATTTAAACTTCAGGGACGTACTATCTTAGGTCATTCGGATCACGATTTTAATTTGTATATTAGATTTTAGCATGGTCGAATTATAAAATGCTTACGTACTGTAGCATGACGAAGGTTTAGACCACCATTGTAGTAAAAATTAAATGTAAATAGGAAGTTTTGTAACGATAAATTGTGTATTAGTTGTTATTGATCGAAAATTGGATAAGAATTAAATTTTCAAAAATTTTTTTCGTACTATTAGAAATTTCTTAAAACCCAATATATTTGATAATGAAAGTGGGAAGTATCGTGCATTAAGAAATTATGTGCATTCGAAGAAAAATAATTAGAAAAAGTAAGCAATATTTTATACAAGTTCACGATATATTTTTCCATGTTTTATAATGTCAAATGCACGGAAGCTAAATGTATGATATGACTTTAGATTCATTCATTATTTACTCAATAAAATATATTTTCGATAAATTTGTATGAACATGGAAAAGGGAATACAATTTTTACGTTACAATTAAAAGGCAATAACATAACCGTCTGTGAAACCTGTGGGAAATTTGGCAGGAAGGGAACTGAAATTGTTAAAGTTTAGTGGGCTATTCTGTCATTTAGTAGAAAAGCGAGCAAAGCAGGAGAGGAAAAAAATATAATACTACAGCAAAATTTAAAAAAAAATACTGTGAATTTAATACATTATTCACATACTTGAAAAATAGAAAAAAAAAGTATTTCTCATAATGTACTTAAATGTTGTAACCGGAAAGGAGACGCCATTTCATTGTTTGAATTACCCTATTCAGCACTTTAAAATATCTTGAAATGAACCGATAATTTCTCCAGCAGATGTTGGTCTACATATTCGTTTTAATTTACGTCATTCTTGTCCAAACAGTTGGAACGTACATGCTTATTGCACAAAATTACTGACATAGTTTTGCACTATAGACAGATTCTCTCATAATTTAACCTATCCTTTTAATTTGTTATTTTTATTACAACCAACAAATACACAGTTAATATCACCTGAGTGTACATCACAATTGTTTCTCTTTACATAATCCACACTCCTGCAGTTTTCGACATTTCCATGTCATCATCATGCAGTACCACACCTGCACCTTGCTAAGTTACATAAGTTGTATAATTGGAGCTGTTAAAATAAGGACTTCAAAGAATTATTGAAATATTAAAGAGTTGTGTTTACAATAAAAACCTGTTCGACGTGACATGGAAATGTCGAAAAATGTTGGAGTGTGGATTATGCAAAGAGAGACAATTGTGATATATACTGTTGTGATATTAGTTGTGCATTTGTTGTTTATAATAATAATAATAATAATATCCTAATAGATGTTGTAATTTCAGGAGACAGAAATGTGAGTAAAAAAGAAGCCGAGAAGATTCTAAAATATAAAGACCTTACAATAGAAATACAGCGCATGTGGAATGTAAAAACAAAGGTGATACCAGTAATAATAGTGGCGACTGGGACTATTTGAAAGTCGTTTAGAAAATACGTGAGCAACATACCGGGAAAACATGAAGTCAAGGAAAAACAGAAAACAGCCTTATTGGGCACTGCACACATACTTCGGAAAGTACTAATGTAAAAATACAGTAGATTCAACACTGAAACTAACGATATAAACACCATGAATAGTAACAACAGAATAGCAGCAACACTGTATTCCCTAGGGACATAGTTTGTCTCAGGAATATAAGTATAAATAGCCTGCATAAAGGATATGATGATGATGATGATAATAATAATAATAATACAAAGTGCACGTTACACCTATTAAAATAATACCTCATTCTTCTTTAACCTTGTGTCATTTATGAAGACGTCTTTCTTGGATTCTTGTATTATTTGACCAATATTGCTTCCTAATTACTGAATTATACTGTCTTAAACTCTCTGTATTTAGGTACTACTGAAAACTCTATTCCAGCGAACGCTTTTTCAAATCATTTAAAAAAGTATTGTTTTTAAATTGATGTGTAAATAGCGGCTATCAAATGGCCGTCAATGTTGTTCGCGTTCCGTTATTTTTGTTTATTTCCAAACGAACTTTACATAAGCACATTAGGTCAGATAACCTTTTTTTCGAAACCCTGTACCTTCAAATGAGGAGGAATAACATTTTTTAAAGTACAGGCACGAATTCATGGACTCAGGAGAAAATATATGAAAGAACACGCTCAAATTTATGCAAAGGGAAACAATGGACATGAAATGTGCAAAATTATTCCTTGTTAAAAGGAAATGTTTTTTTTTAATTATCCCTAGGATGTTTTGACGTTTTGCTGACCGTGCGCCTTAGTATATTTATCTCAATATTTACCCAACTTGATGCACAAAATTTGTTTCACAGTAAGTTTTATTTCATGGCTCTACATGTTTTAGCACATGTGCGCATCATCAGGAGGTCAAAATTGCATTACACAGCCTCTGGTATCATCACACCTATAGGTGTGCTCATCATCAGGAGGTCAAAATTGCATTACGCAAACTCTGGTAACATCACACCTATAGGTGTGATGATACCAGAGGCTGTTTAATGCAATTTTGACCTCCCGATTATGAGCGCATGTGCTCGAAACATGTAGAAGCATGAAATAAAACTTATTTTGAAACAAATTTTGTGCATCAATTTGGTTAATTCCTGAGATAAATATCCCTAGGGTGTTGCGTGTGATTGATACTCGTTACCGTCAAGTGGGTACACAAGTCTTCGTAGGGTTATCATGGAAATTAACTTACCCTATAGGCGTAGTCAAGACTCAGAGCATACCAAGGTTGAGTTGCCATAAAATGGTAATGTACGAGGGTGAGTCAAATGACAACCTTAATTATGAACACTTGTAATAATATACACTTTTAAGGTTTTCATTTGACTCTACTTCGTAATACATATACAGAGGATTTTGCGAAATACTCTCAGCCTTTCGTGTCTAACAGTCGAGTTGGTTCTGATGAAAAGGAACAATCTTCAAATTCCGGTAGACAATTGCAGATGCTGAGATTCGACTACTGGACGACCGTTAGAGCGATGAATTCTATCATTTATAGCAATTGTGAATTCAGGTCTCATTCGGACAGAATGGACAGCAGACAAAAAAATGCGGTAATTACAGGTGTGTAAGGACCGCTGCAGAAGAACTAACACGCTCTTGAGAGAGAATTATAATTATCCCAAGGGACGGTCCGCTTGCCTTAACGCTCAATTGTTAGCATTCTTCTTCTCACGTACAGCATAGCCGATTCCAAAAGAACCAACCGTACTCCAATTTTACGTATATCTACGTGGCTTCCCGGGTAGCGCAGTCGGTATAGCGACTGACTACGGGCTGGACGGCCCGGGATCGAATCCCAGTGGGGACGAGATTTTCCGCCCGTTCAGACCGGCCCTGGGGCCCACCCAGCTTCCTGTAAAAAGAGTACAGGGTCTTTCCCAGGTGTAAGTGCGGCCGGGGCTTGCTGCTGACCGCTCACCCCCTTCTAGTGCACTGCATTTTCCGTGTTTGTTTATTTATTAAAATGGAAGCATACGTATTATGAAGGGCTGCGTGAATTCCATATCATTCTTCATATGCCTAATCACGAACAGAACCATCTAACTTATGTGTCGTGATTCCATATTAAATGACTGTCTAGCAAAGAAGTGTAAATTAATTCAGTATCGTAATGAAAAAACCAAACATGATAGTCTAATTACGTAAGAATGGTTTACTTTTCTTCACGTTCTCTGGACCGTGCATCATGATATACTTACTTAATAAAGACCAACAAGATGCATTTTTCTATCTTAATCTACTTCAATAATCTATTCTCTGCATGTTTCGAACAGACTAACTATCCATCATCAGGAGTCATTTACCATATGCTACATACACAGTAACTGCCTCCTGATGATGCACAGTAACTCTTTTCGAAACAAGTAGAGGAAAAGTTATAGGAATAAATTAAGAAAAAAGTGCATCTTTTTGGTATTCATTGCGCAAATTCATTTACTTATACAGTATTTTACTTTAGGCTCTTTTCGCAAAATTGCGAAAAGCGACTATTAGCTTCGTCATGTCTGTCCGTCTGTCTGTCCGTCCGTCTGTCTGTCCGTCTATCTGTCTGTCCGTCCTTTCGCGTGTAACAACTTGGCTACCTCTAGAGGCACTCTCATAAAATTTGGTATTTGAGTATTTTTACAAAATATATCGAGAAAATTCAAGTTTAGTTAAAATCATAAAAAAAAACGGTTATTTAACTGCAAGACCAATACACATTTTAATCATATCTCGCTCAGATCTTCTAAGAATGAGAAATATTTCAGACAAAAGTAGTAGAGAAAATCAAAACACATTTTATATTCCATAATTATACTTTCTAAAATCGTGACGTTTGTTAGATAATGTGGAAAAATACAGATGACAAAATGATGCACGAGCATTGGATGCTGCATGCCTACAGCTAAAACCAATCACAATATAAAATACTTATTTATTTTTCCACAACAACAATGGCTGCACGTACGAGCCTTAATGTTGCGTCATAACTACACTGGCTGTCCTGTTCGTGAAACTTGTGTTACTTCAAGTAGGGTCTAGAATCAAAATATTTACCATTACGTATCACTTGTATCGTATGTCCATCATACGCAGTTATACATGACACTACGTGATGTTGTCAAATAATTATTCAGATAACATGCCTCTCTAAGCAAGTCGACATGCTTCTAACAGAACATCGGGCTTTCACAACCAACAAACAGAATCCAGCATAATTGCGTAGATGGTTTAGCTGTTCATAACAAAAGATGTTTTAGAAGAAAAAACAAATATGATTGCCCAAATATTTATTCTAATTAAATCTAGTAAACTAAAGCGTTCCCTTGCGATAAGAGCCTCATGAATACACCATTACAACGTGTAGATAAACTCATATGATGGCTGACGACAAACAGAAACTCAAGGAAGTTTAATGTTTCCATTCTCAAAAGAGTTTAATTTTCAGGAATGACTTCACACAGAATAATCTATTTCGACCTAACGGAGCTACGTAATATTGAGATCGTGCTTGAAAACGTGTATTTCTCCGTCTTATAGAACTTGCAAAAAACTGTGGAACTGGTTATCCGTAGTAATATGCTTTCGGCTCTTGAAGAGGTCCCGAAGATGTCTCTATCATGCAGATGTTCCACTCGTAAGAACATACTTTAAAAAAATTAGTTTAATATACAGAGTGTCCTAAAATCACTTCACCGGTACAATCACGTTTCAGGAAAACATAACTTTATTAACAAACCTCCACCATAAAAAAGACAGGTACGAGGAGCAGAAAATTTTTCAAACCCCCCCCCCCGACATGTTCAGTACAAATTTTCACATCTCCTAATTACTGATCCTTAAGTTTTGTTTCTGTGGAATGTAAGTATGAATGAGAGGGTAAAAGTGTTATGCATTTGACGATAAATAATTATATACAAGGCTTGTGAACTTAAGAACAGCGTAGAAGTGCCGAACACGAGCATAAATAATAAATAATTATTTCTACTACAGCCGCCGCCGCCACCACCACCACCACCACCACCACCACCACCACCACCACCACCACCACCACCACCACCACCACCACCACCACCACCACCCC
>Ga0131853_10018413_pt1 | contig 12704 bp, 7 predicted proteins | sample TergutLab28metaG_FD_92764 | JGI IMG/M metagenome (GOLD analysis project Ga0131853, IMG submission 92764) | Labiotermes labralis P1 segment gut microbial communities from Petit-Saut dam, French Guiana - Lab288 P1 (version 2) (version 2) | ecosystem: Host-associated > Arthropoda: Insects >...
ATGATGAGCACATGTGCTCGAAACATGTAGAGGCATGAAATAAAACTTATTGTGAAACAAATTTTGTGCATCAAGTTGGTTAAATACTGAGATAAATATAATGAGATGCACGGTCAGCAAAACTTCAAAAAAAGAAACTTCATGTATGTTCTCTAACATCTGTATCTTTATACTAGGTGTAACTAATATCGCTTGTGTCGTAAGGTTCGGCGACGACTGTTTGACAGCATTAGATTTGCTGACAGTCTGAGGCGGTTAGACTGTGGCTTGTCACAGCGGAGCCTTGGCTTCAAGCCCGCACATACTTCGTGTCAGATTCATGATAGACCAAGTGGCACTGAAACAGGTTTCGCTCGGAGTTCCTTCTTTTTCCGCTGCTGACTGTTACTCCACCATTGCTGCACATTTTACTACCACCTCTCCCTCCGGTGTGCGATAGTGTCGGCAAGGCAGCACGTTACCATACCCTTAGTCTTTAAGTTAAGGGAGTTATTTTTTTAAAGCTCTAAGTAGGCGATTCCCTTAACACATATTTTTAATTTCCTAAGGAAGGGATCACGAAACGGAACTTATGAGCCAATACAAAATAATTCGTGTAAGCGATAACGTATTGCCCCTGTTGCGTGAAGCGGGGCGAACTGTCACTTCGAGCCAGAATTGAGTTATGTGTAGCTAATGCTTCAATTAATTGTCCTCTGTTGTATCTAAAAAGATGACAACTCTGTCTTCAAGAATAACCAAGACAGGAGAGGGATATACGACCTCTCCAACCATTCGTTATAAGCAAAACAGACCCACCTTCATGCTTGCACTGTAAATTGATATTTGTCGGTTGTCTCCTCTGTAGAGTGTGCTGCTGTGTGATGCCTTGAGTTTAGACTTCAGATAAGTCTTCAGTTCTTTAAAATGGTGTCTGGTAATGAAGTCGGCATGTTACGATGTTCACTGTTTTTTGCAGTTCCTACATGAAATGCATTTCGTGACTGTTGTGAGAAGTGCTGGAATCCAGATGTGTGCCTTACTGAAATGTGCCGTCAACTGTGTGGCAAAGCACGACTTGCGACAGCTTTTTTAAACCTCGATGTGTCGGCTAGTGTTATCGTGACATATAAATGCACGCAGCAGTGGGATATGTACGACATTCTGTGATGTATATTGCGATAATTGAACGCTTAATTTGTATATTTGAACAAGTATCATTGCTGGTGATGATATAGTACTCTCTTAACAATGCCGTATGACAAGATATTGCAAAGTTTGGAAGATTTGTGAAGGTTTTCTCCGTCCCTACCAAAGAGGCTGTAAAAGAGTGAACAATGATTGACTGGGTGTCAATAGTGCGACATTCCAGGCGTCGCTTCTCCAACTACATGTATGCCGTACCTAGCAAAGTGCGGAAGAAGCGACGTCCGAAACGTCTCGGCATAGGTCAGCGCATCGATCCAGGTCCCGCTGGTGTCGCCCCCTTCTGCGGAGGCTGTTGCTGGGTGCACAAAGTAAGTGAATGCATGTTGCTTACGTTTGTCCACCCTTTCAGCTTAAATTGTTCGCAATATGTCACATATATTTAGGCCTGTATGTCCGAAACTATTTACTTAAATGTGTTGTGTGTGTGTGTGTGTGTGTGGCAGGTCATGAGTGAAATTTATACCAAGGAGTTCGCTATTGTTGTGACGTCACACGAACATGTTGTAGCAGTTTACGAAATAGAAAAATAGGCTGCAGCTTGACGTAACGATAAGCCATTCCATTTAGGTGTTCGGGAGAAATTCCTGAGGACTGTGGAGGTCCGATGTTCCGTGTGACATTTACAGTGTGATGCTTTTACCGCCATGAGTCTTTATTCCCCGCCCAAACCGCGCGCTGGAGGGCCATCCGTTGTCGACCGTCCACGATTGCTTATTCAGTACATTGGTAGCTGCCTTACGCATTAGTAACGTTCCGGAAGGTCCCATGCTAGTCTAATTTTGCGCTAGTCGGAGCTGTGCATGCTATGCAGCATCCTGTGTAGGTACATGTGCGAGTATTCCTGTTTAAATCTGAACCCCAACGCACTGGAAATTGATCGGCCACAGCCTGTGCTAGCTCTCAGCCGTATTTTTTCACCACCTTTATTTGATTACACTTTTATTCCCACGAGGTAAAATTCAGTGCGCATTTCAAAAATGTTTTTATTTCAGTTCTACCCCCCCCCTCCTCCCCTTTTAAAAACTGCCTAACTAGAAATTGCGTAAGTCGGGGAGTGTCTGTATCTGGAAGCCGCCTCCTCAACTTCGTTTCACTTTTTTAATAGAATATGTGATTATGTATCCCATAAGAATAGTTTAGACATCCTACTTTGCGTTTAGTAGGTTCAGTGCAACCTTACCGCGGGGTAATTTTGTATTTGCTTTTACTCTGTACGGTAGTGATGCGGGTCGCGGAACTGCCTGGGCAATTATTTTAATTTTAACGAAAAAATGCACAATTAATATCGCAAAAGTGTATATCACAACAGTATCTCTGTATATAATCTATACTCCTACATGTTTCGACATTCTCATGTCTTCATCAGAGAGTTCCACGTCTGCGCCTTGCTAAGTTACATAAATTCTTAGTTATTGTGCTGGTCTGACGTGTACACGCCTGACCAGCACAATAACAACATCAACAAGGAATTGTATTTGCAGCCACAGATACTCACTGTTTTCACAAGCGATTGTAACGTCGAACAGATTTTATGGTAAAAACGACTAATTTTGACGTTCATAGGGCCGTGCTTCGTAGTATTATTTCTATAGTAAAACCAACTAGATGCACCAATGTATCAAATTTATTTTATTTTGGAATGACATTCTACATGTGTCGGATGATATTTCCGTCCATCATCAGGAATTCAAGACCGTACATACAGCAACAGGCATTTGTCAAAGAGATACTGCTGTCTGCTTGCTAGCGGGTACCGGCTAGCAAGCTACATTGGTGCATCTGGTTGGTTTTACTATAGAAATAAGACTATTTTTTTATTTTTAGGTTAGACATCCGCGTTGTGTTTTCAATAACCAATAAAATGTATAAAGCTTCTTCAGTCTAACACACCTGAAGATGGTTTTGTAAAGAAGCTGAAACGTGTCGCTGATATGATAGTTTGGTTACCTTAAAATCGTAATGTATGTAAAAAGTTTTGTTAGACCGAAGAAGCTTTATACTTTTATTGGTGACGGCTAAATAATATTTTAATAATTTTGTGAAATTGTAATTTTAACAGGTGCAATTTAAGAATTTATGTAACTTAGCAAGGCGCAGATGTGGACGTCCTTGTTGATGACATGAAAATGTCGAAACGTATAGGAGTATAGATTATACAAACAGACGGTGTTATGGTACATACTTTTGTTATATTAATTGTGCACTTGTTGGTTATAATAAAAATAATAAAAGATGCACGGTACGTTTGTATTAAAATAATTCCTGGGCAATATTTTGTACGGGTTTCCTTTGTTTCATTATGGAATATCCGGCAGAAATCCTTGAAACATGGCACTGCTGCTTCGGTCCACACATCCTTCACAGGCATTCTGATTACAGGATTATGTCATAATTGACTGAAGTTTATGCAGAAGCTTTAGCTTACAGTTTATCAAATTAGTTCACGAAGAGCTAGGTTAATAAAGAGTAAACACAGGAGTAGAGCAGAGGAGCTAATCGGTGGTTGTGAAACTCTTAAATAAGTTATTTAATAACGAAGAGCACGTTCCTGTGGTGAGTACGAGCTGTGACGCTCTAGTTTGTGTTTAACACGTACGACAGATGGCGTTGAGTTCGTCTTTTCAACGGACCGATGCTTTGGTACGTCAGCGGTCCTTATCGACCCAAAATCCCAGCGACGAGCAAGCTAATAAGAGACATTCATTTGCATAAGAAGTTAATTAATGCGTAGCAGAGAGTCGCCCCGCACCTTATGTGATATAAGCTTGTCTCTTAATGGAATGTGTTCATAAATGTCTTTTAATTGTAACGTATGTCTGGTGTGTTTTTACAGCGAGCTTATTTACTGGGTTCCTTTATGGCGGTGAAGACCAGTTGATAACTGTGTTTACCACCTACTGTAACAGTAGCAAACTGCATTTTGGCACACGCTGTATTTAAGGTTTTCTTATGATTGTTACAGCAAACAACGATGATGTCCCTGTGCTGCATTAACTGACCCTTTGCAATTGTTGTGGGCTATCCGACTGTGTGGTTGGGCCTGAATTCGTATGTGTCCTTGAGATGGACATCAGTCTTCAAAGGGTTAACAATCGGAAGAGTAAAACAAACGTGTACAAGTGCTCTGTCTGTCCAACGCCTCCGATGTCGAAAGGGCATTGCGTTGTTTGAAGATTACCGTGTTTCGATGACCTGTCCTTTTGAGAAGTGTAGTATTACGGTGACGTTGTGTATGGAGAATTTGTGCAGTGATACTATAAGGGGAAAACCGAAGTAGTCTGGGAAACCCTGCTCCAGTGAATACACAAATCTCACATAGACTGGTCTAGAATGTGAGCCAGGCCTCCGCGGTGAGAGTCCGGCGACTGTCCGATTGAGGCATTGCTTTATAGAAGGTTCCCAGTCGTCGTCCGTTTGTCCTCCTGATAGAGCAACATGTATATTATAATAATAATAATAATAATAATAATAATAATAATACATCTTTCATGGAGTTGGGCCACTTGTTGACCCATCCTGGTCTCACGTATCCAGAAGTCTCTTCGAAAGTCTACCATGATTCCTTCTGCCAGTTGGGGAGGCTAAAGGTAGCAATCCTACCACTGGACTTACCCTGCTGTGGGCCCGTAACTCATTCAGGGGAAATTTTAACCACTGGCAAGTCTCACGGAAAGAAGCTGGACAGATTTTCTTTAAACGACAACATATATATGAAGATGAGAATGTTGCATTGGTGGAATGACACTGACAGGGGAAAACCGAAATGGTGTGGAGTGAAACCTGCCCCGTGCCAGTTTGACCACTCTGAAGTCATATGGACTGAACGAAGATCGAACCCGAGCCTCAGCGGTGAGAAGCCGGCGACAAATGGATCTGCGTTGTATATATTCAGTTTGTAACTCACAGAAAACACCGTCCGTGGCCATTAGAAAAAAAGTCAGTGAGTTCTGTATAGGGAAGTAATCTCTGTTGTAAGAATCATACAATGGGAATGCATAAATAAACTGTGTAAGCATCATGCAGATTTTTAGTGTTAAACCTGGCGGTACAAATAATAACCATTAGACTTTAGGAGGTTATTTATCTCAGTAATTAACCAACTTGATGCACAAAATTTTTGTTTTACAATAAGTTTATTTCATGCCTCTACATGTTTGAGCACATTTGCTCATCATCAGGAGGTCAAAATTGCATTACACAGTCTCTGGTATCATCATACCTATATGTGTGATGATACAATTATGCAATTTTGACCTCCTGATGATGGGCAAATGTGCTCGAAACATGTAGAGGCATGAAATAAACTTATTATAAAACAAACAAAAATTTTATGCATAAAGTTGGTTAATTACTGAGATAAATATACTGAGATGCACGGTCAGCAAAACGTCAAAATTTAGGAGGTTAATTACCGTCAGCGTGAAAGGAGGAATATTGGTAGAAGATTTCGTAACGTCGGAATGAAGTCACAATAGGCTTGTAAGCTTATATTTGAGCAGTCAGAAGGGTTATCGTGGAAGTCATGATGGGGAGAACACTGCGGTACCGACGCACAAATGGGAAGTTCGTATTGTCATGTATACTGAGGCAGTCACTAGTGCAGTGGTATTTACAAACGGCGATTTCAGTGGCCTTCCTGTTTGAAGCTAGGGGAGTTTCAGTCACCTTTATACTTACTTTGCGATAAGTTCTGTTATAATTACAATATGTGAGATGAAGTCGGTATACGCTGGTAGTCGTTGTTCGATTCCTGCTGCGTCCTCTCCAAAAATCCTGAACGCCCTCCACATCATAAAATAAATCGTGAATAAACACACCAACAAGAACTGCAACACTTAACTTACTAAACCAACGGAACATAGATCATAGATCAGGACCCCTCAGAAATGAACAAAAGATCACGATGAGATGAGATGGAATTTGATATCTGCCAGTCGAATCGGCGTGACATTCAAGAAGGCTTGCTGTTTAGTCAGCACCGCTCACGACCTGAAATCTCGCAAATATAATGTTAATAAAAATCCAACCAGATGCAACAGTATGCAGATATTTATTTACTGCAAAGTCACTCTACATGTTTCGGGTGTCGCAGCACCCATCATCAGGAGTACTAAAAACTGTAACCGCAGCCTCCGGTACAGGTCATAATATTGGTACAGCTACTTCCCTCCAACGTGGCCCGATCGGGCCACGTTGGAGGGAAGTAGTACTGGTATGGCCTCCCGTGCCAGACAGATCAAAGTTGTTGACCCAGACAAAAGTGATACCCTGTTCCTCCAGGCTCAGGGTTGGGCGTGGGGTTAACAACCCCACCCCGTAAAACAAAAGTTGTTACAAAGCCAATACAACAGTCTCGGATGAAAGAGGAAACCAAAGCCCACCTCAAGGGGTGTAGTGCCGATAATATAATGATATTATATAATAATAATAATAATAATGGTGATAATGATGATGATGATCAATTCAGATACCGCGAACTGGTGGCATCGGGAGCCTGAAGCCAAGTGGTTCCCTCTTCGCATTCAGGTCCAGATTTTTAAGTGCTCTAGACAGCTTATTTCTTTCGGATTCCAAAGAATAAAGTCAGGTGACTTGACTCAGTAGTTCGTTGATGCTTGTAGAAAAGACTCTGGCAGCAGTAATGACATTAACGCCCCTGACAAACGTTGGTGTCAGGAAGTATGTGTCATCGGATTTGAATGGTCCACTCACCCCCAGTTTCATGACATGTGTACACGAGCTGTCGGCAGTCAACTGTTGACGGGCCGAATCAACGAATAGCCGCGTAAAATGGGAATAGCCGTATTTCAACGCTTCGTCGCCCGAATCATTTCTGTCAGCGGTGATGCAATGAATTCACAGTTTCCTGTGTTTCGTCTCGTATAAACCAGAAACATGTGGCAGTGCTGTTATGATGCACATAATGATTGGTTGGCGAACTAGACCAACAATGAGAGACCTAAGCTCGAACACCGTTATGAATCCAAACTGGTTCCTGACTCCAAACGCGGCGTGTGAAGGCCAAACTATTTGAGCTGATAACTAGGATTACAATGAAACAACAGTGTTAATTATAACGTCAGGAGTAGAAAGAGACTGCTCCCTCCCAGTCCCTGATTCTGTGGTATTCCGCACAACTGTACCAATTAATGATGCAACATAAGACACTGTCGTTGAGGCAGAGGCAGAGGATATGGTCAACAATTCCTTGACTTGTTAGTTTCAGCTGGGTCTGGGAATTTCTTTACGATATAAATTTTCGTACCTTCGATTTCTAATTAAAATTGTGGATTAAACTACAGTACATACTCTCCATGTTGTGTGTGTATGTGTGAGTGTGAGGGAGGGAGTGAGAGTGTGTGTGTGTGTGCTTGAAAGTGTGTTAATGTGAGATACTGAGTGTTTGTATTCGAGTATATGTGTGTGTGTGTGTGTGAGAGTGTGCATGTGTGTGTGTGCGTGTGTGCGAGCGTGAGTGTGTGAGTGTGCATGTGCGAGTGTGTGCGAACGTGAGTGTGTATGAGTGTGTGTGTGTGTAAATGTGTGTAAGGGCGTGTGTTTTTTGTGTGCGTACGAGTTCACACCCAATAATCAGCGTCTTGGTACTACTCCCGACCAGCTCGGCTATTTTCCCGTCTCATTTAAAAGTTCGTCTGGCACGGCGTCAATATTGACTTGAAGCCTTATACCGCCATTCTGTTCTGGCGTGAGAAGGTTCAAAATCTCCCGACTCAAGGACGTGTCAGCACGATTGTTTGCTCTCTACTTCACCTTCGCCTAACCCTTCAAGCCAAACACCTTTTATAGGGTTAGAGGGGACGTGTGGAGTCTGAAGGCAAGCAGTGCTGTGATTTTGTTCACCAGCTAACTGTTTGTTCTCTTACTTTATTGTGTCGTTCCCTTAGTTGATTTCTGACCCCAATCTTTGTTTTTATTCCCCTAAGGTTTGCCACGTGCGATTGCTATTTTTCTTTAAAAAAAAAGTCATATTAACAATATTGATCCTTGCGGTTCTTTCACTCTTTCTTCCTGTCGCTGTTTATCACTGCAATCAATTTCTTGCCAAGCCCACATCAGCTGTAGAAGGGTTTAAAATCCATTCTGGCACAGCAACGGCAGTATGGCCCTGTTCGTTGGAAGGAACAATCGTTCCCTCTGCCATCGCCGGACAGAACTGAAGAACACGAGATTCGAAACGTCATTCTCTCAGTATGTACATGGTAGCTTCAAAGAGTTCCGGAATTCGCCGGTATAAGTTACAGGATTTCGCGGGTGTAATTTACAGGAATTGCTGCTGTGAGTAAAGACATGCTTCGTCTCCTTAGGGATGTGGTCAGAAGGTAACGCCCCGAAAAATTGAGAGCGAACAGTTGGTTTCTCCTTCACGACCATGCTCCTGCACACCGGTCGAAGTTTTCTTAGCAGAGCACAATATGAAACACTGGAGCATCCCCCATACTCTCCTAATCTGGCTGCAGCTGATTTTTACAATTTCCCTCGACTGAACTTAGCATTGAACGGGACGGCGCTTTTTTGATCCTACTGACATCATTAAGAATGCGACAGAAGAGCTGAAAAGTGTTTTACAAAATGGCTTCCAGGAATGTTTCCATACCTTTGCAGTCGCTGGCAGAAGTTTATATTTGCTCGAGGGAACCATTTTGACCGCAATGTAGCTTAAGTTGTTGTACTGTTTTGTATTTATCAGAAATAAAGTGATTTCGGGAACATTTTGAAGCTGCCAAGTGTTTAAAACAGCACTTTTCAGGACGTGATATACATTCACATAACGCAAGAATGTAGGAATCGATACGAACGCTGTATTTTGTTGATGTATGGAACATCAGGTAGAGCTGTCGCTGTGCATGCCATGCGGACATTCGGGGGGGGGGGGATATAACTCCACTCATTATTAACCTTGGCATCAGATGGTGGTGAGTTGGTCATCTTAACGCCCCAGTCGCTTTACCCCCGATAGCCATTGTATAGGAGGCTGGCTGGGTCCCGGATCCCGTCTGGATGCTTCGAAGAATATAAAAATCTCCAGCCTCTGTTGGGAATCGAACCACGATTCCTCGGTAGGGCAGCCGTAGCCTGGTCATTAGAACGAATAAGTTATCCCGGCTTCTGTTGATCAGTAATGGCAATAAAAAGCATAAAAAAGCAGTGATACTTCGGCTAGGAAGGATGTATTTTAGAACTATGCTTATTTCAAATGACGTGTGGTAATTTAATAATTAAACTGCTTGTATAAATAACATGCAAATGTGTATCGTTTATTGTTGTACTTATTCGAGCCTATGTCTACGCAATAATGTACGGGTGGGTTGAATCCTGTGTAACTATGTTCGGTAGACAAGCACCTGTAAGTATTACTCTCTTGTGACATTTCCTCAGTGTGGAAACTATCGCATTGCTCTTCCCTGCTAGTCAATTCTCTGCTTGAAGCACGACATTATGGTAAATTCGAGCCATAAGTTTTAACCCGTATGGCGCCACTCGCAGTTTGCAGATCGCTCAGTTGACAGGCTTTGCTGTCACAAAATGAGCTGATTAGACTGCTTTCATAGAATTCATTAACGACCGTAGGATCAAGGTTCAGCGAAACACTACTGCAGAAAAACAGATGTTGAAACCTTGTGCAATCTATTGTGCAAACTTGTACGGTGGCAAGCGTGCACTTATGTTCTGTTTAGCGTGTCGTCACTTAGGAGGAGTGTGGCGTTGAGCTCAAGTAAGATGGGTGTCACTTTCGAACAAAGAATTTTCACTGTACAGAAGGTTTTGCTAGCAGATTGTTTGTATTGTGAAGGAATATTCTTGGTATTGTGTTGTGTTCAGTGTCGTGTTAGACCTGTAGACATTTATACTGGATTATAAAATTAAAATGTTTTCATCAAATTAACGTTCTGTTCAAAATATATGTGAAGCGCTTTTGGTGCATTTTTGTCACTTCCGTCTTAGGAAGTGTGTTGGTGCGGTATGCAGTTTGTACAGAAAAAAGTGCTTAACTCGGGACCATATATAGAGGAGAGCTTTATGGATTCGAACATCTCCGGACGTATTAAACCCCCCCCCCTTTTTTTGTTTCTTCTTATAAAACTATTTCTAAATCAATCATTCCATTAAAGGACCAGTGTCGTATCTATGCATCGTTGTTATTCCGTGCAATAAAATCTGGCGTTTCTCCATTTCTTTTCTGAAATACCTGTGTAACGAAAATGTGTGTATGTTAGAAGTTCAAATGAATAGTTATGATTTGTTTATTTCTGTAGTCAATGTACGTGCCAAGTCACTGGATCCACATGTTGTACATAGTGCATGATGTGTTTTGAATAGACATCCGAAGTAATTTCACCTACAGTAAACGCTGTAAAGAAATATATACATTTGGATGTCGATAGATAGCCGTCTCCAGACCTGCAGGAAAACAAATGCCATTCCTCTGTTTGCTCACATAGTTGTTGCATTGCTGCCCTGTCTTCATCCATACATAACTCATAACTGCCGTGTGGGGACATGAGCTATTGTAACTGCAAACACGATAGTCATTAATTTTATGTCATGTGACGTCAGTATTGCGGGACAAGCTGTCTCAGTCGGTAACAGTCATGACTTACAGTCTGGAGGTGTCCGTGTCGTATCTCGGCCCTGGTACCGGCCTTGTTATCTGAGGTATCTATGATTTCATTCAGCTCCTTCTCGCAAATTGCGGATTAGTACCGTAAGTTAGGCCACGACCGCCTCCACATCATTTAGAAGTTATCACCCAGTAGTCCTTCTCTTTATGGGGTAGTCAGAGTTACTGACAGTGCCATTCAAGTACACGTAAAGGTAAAGGTCACCCTGCAACATGCCATTGGAGACTAGAGGTGCATTTCTAACCCGTGCTTATCCTCGACACTTAGATGGAACTGGTTGGACAACGCCACGCCCCGGCCTTTTTAACCCCCGGGAGAGAGACCCGGTGCCCATTGTACGGGAGGCTGGGTGGGCCCTAGGGTCGGTCTGGACACATGTGGAGAAAACGTTCTTTAAGCCACCGGGCTTCGAAGTCTGGCCGTGTGGCCCGTAGCGGGTCGCTATACCGGCTGCACTACCCGGCCAATATTAAAGAATACATAAACATCATTACTGAAGTCACATTGTCCAGCACACTGAGTAGGCTGCTGCAGCTTTCTTCAGCTCGACTCAAGCATTGTCGCGGAGCTGTACGGATGTTCTGTAGCAGAAGGAATGGTTCTGCATTTGCAACATTCCAGTGAATTAGACATAATTCGGTTACTGTGTCCTTGTGTTCGTTAAGAGATGTGTAAATTAGGTCTAAGAGGTATAAGATTTTAGGCTTCCATGGCAGGTGTTGCTCAAATTATAGTTCCCGTGCGTCATTACACCGTGTTACGTGATGGGTGTGTTTCGATGTTTGTCTTTCCAGCAAATTTTGAATCAAACTCGAAATCATAAAGAAACGAGCCGTCGTTTTTGTTTCAGGTTCGGATGGCATTACCCCATTTTATAGCCCAAATTTATTTTCATGGTTTCTGGAATTAGTGAAAGACTTTTGCATTTAGAGGGTGAAAATAATGCTTGGTGCACGGCCGTGATTTTTTTATTGTTTTGCCTTGTTTTCATATCACGTATTGTTTTATTTTCGGTACGTGCTTGATGTGTGTCTCTGTGTCATCCTTTCGGCCACCTCAGTAAGTGTCTTTCGTGTCTCATATAAAATGCTTATGTTCTTTATCTGTGTTTCTATCATCCCTTCCGGCAGGTTTTTGCAATGCGCTGCGAATTCCAAATCCAGTTTTTTCCCTAATGTTTTATGTGTTTCTTTGAAGAGCAGAATCTAATTTTGTATATGTATAAGTTTTTCCACCTTAGTGGCTTACTTTGTAATGTTACAGAGTTTATGTGCAAATTTTTGTGACTTAATATCTTTTAGCAAATTTAATATTTGCGTCTCGTTTCCTCCCCCCCCCCTTATAATATTTTCGGTTTAGTGCATTTGATTTTATTTTATTTTTTTGACGTTTTACGTAAAACCTTTCAGTTCGGTACGGAGCTCACTTCCTGCATTGCTATAGCCAAAAATTTCATTATACACAGACCACAGATTTTGTACAAGTGTTTCCACTCAGTTTTGTAACTCACAAGCATGTAACTTACTACATGTAATGATGTTCCGTTCCGTTTCAGTTTCCTCTCATGTGACAATCTTTCTGTTGCTGGTTTGTGTGTTTGACAGACCAGCCATTTATCTGTCACTTGCCGTATGGTTTTGACTGGAGCGTGTCTGTTAGTCCACTTCGTGCCAGTCTTTGTTGAGAATCTGCATTAGGCTGTAGACTAATTTACTAGTACATAATCTCCATTGATTGAGTGATTGATTTACCGAAATGTCTCCGGTATTATAATCTGTCCACCTGCACATCCATTACTTGTGGCGAATTTCATATTCCACGGCAGTAACTGACAACTTCATTTTCAGACGACGGTATTACGTGCTACGTGCTACG